>Ga0302314_10000518_pt1 | contig 71945 bp, 69 predicted proteins | sample III_Palsa_N2_3_FD_200533 | JGI IMG/M metagenome (GOLD analysis project Ga0302314, IMG submission 200533) | Peat permafrost microbial communities from Stordalen Mire near Abisko, Sweden - III_Palsa_N2_3 | ecosystem: Environmental > Terrestrial > Soil > Palsa > Peat permafrost | place: Sweden...
GCGCGCCCACGCCTTCTGCCACGACGAGCGCCCCTCGAAGCTCATCTCGCTGCCGCCGCCATATTGGATCGGGATCACCAGCATCGGCGCCGAGCGCGGCGCCTGCCCGTCGGTGCCGCCGACATAGGAACCAGTGCGCCCGCGATCGAACAACAGGCCCAGCGTCGCGATATAGCGATGCGGGCCGACCTGCTCGGCCTCGACCTCGATCCCCGCGACGATCGAATCGAGCGTCGAATCGGGCAGCCCCGGCGCCGCATCGGGGCTGGCGCCATGCAGCCGCGCCCAGAGAATCTTCCAGCCCTTGCGCTGCGCCATCCGCCACGCGGCGGTGCGCGCCTCGTCGGCGCTCTTGCCCGCGACATCGACGGTGACGCCGGTCACCTCGTAATTGGAGGAGCTGTCGATCGGCGGCACACCGCGGTCGCCGGGCGCCAGCTGCGCGAGCGCATACCAGCCGCCGGCACCGGCCAGCAGCACGGCGGCGGCGAGCATCGGCCGGCGGCTGGGCCAGAACGGGGAAAGGCGGGAAAGGGTCAGCGACGTCACGGCGGCCCTTCTGGCGGGTTGGGCATGGAAATCCAAGCCCGATGTCGCTACCGCACGGCGCCATGGACCCCGAGCACACTCCGACCGAACCCTACACCTACGCCAAGGCCGGCGTCTCGATCGCCGCGGGCAACGCGCTGGTGCGCGCGATCGGCCCGCTCGCCAAGTCGACCAGGCGTCCCGGCGCGGACGCCGAACTCGGCGGATTCGGCGGATTCTTCGATCCCAAGGCGGCGGGCTACAAGGACCCGCTGCTGGTCGCGGCGAACGACGGCGTCGGCACAAAGCTGAAGCTCGCCATCGATAGCGGCCGGCATGACGGCGTCGGCATCGATCTCGTCGCGATGTGCGCCAACGATTTGATCGTGCAGGGCGCGGAACCGTTGTTTTTCCTCGACTATTTTGCGACCGGCAAACTCGACGGCGATGTCGCGGTGCGTGTCGTCGCCTCGATCGCGGAGGGGTGTCTGCAGGCAGGCTGCGCGCTGATCGGCGGCGAGACCGCCGAGATGCCCGGCATGTATGCGGACGGCGACTATGATCTCGCGGGCTTCTGCGTCGGCGCGGTCGAGCGCGGCGAGCAGCTGACCGGCGACAAAGTCGCCGACGGCGACCTGATCCTCGGCCTCGCCTCCTCGGGCGTACACAGCAACGGCTTCTCGCTGGTCCGCCGGCTGGCCGCCGACAAGAGCTGGAAGCTCGACCGCCCCGCCCCCTTCAACATCGAGACGCTGCTGATCGACGCGCTGATGGCGCCGACGCGCATCTATGTGAAGAGCCTGCTGCCGACGATCCGCGCCGGGCAAATCCACGCGCTGGCGCACATCACCGGCGGCGGGCTGCTCGAGAACATCCCGCGCGTGCTGCCGGCCGGACTCCACGCGCATATCGACGCCGACGCCTGGCCGCAGAGCCCGCTGATGGCGTTTTTGCAGGCGCAGGGCCGGATCGAGCCCGAGGAGATGGCGCGCACCTTCAACTGCGGGATCGGCATGGCGCTGGTCGTGTCGTCCGACGACGCCGATGCCGTCACGTCCGCGCTCGAGGCTGCGGGCGAGACCGTCCACCGCATCGGCCGGATCGCGGCGGGCGAAAAAGGCTGCACCGTCTCGGGCGGCGACGAGAGCTGGGCCAAGCGCGACGCCTGGTCCGCGACGCACCATGGCTGATATTCATCGCGCACCCCCTCCCCGTTCGTCCCGAGCGAAGTCGAGGGACCAGGAGCAGCCGCCGTTCCTTGCAGCCCGTACCTCGACTACGCTCGGCACGAACGGGTTTCCGGGGTGAGCGCGGATCGTCGCAAGCGCGTCGCCGTCCTGCTTTCGGGACGCGGATCGAACCTGCAGGCGCTGCTCGACGCCGATCAGGACGCCTATGAAATCGCGCTGGTGGTCTCGAACGTCGAGGACGCCGGCGGCCTCGCCATCGCGCGCGAGGCCGGCATCGCCACCTTTGCGCTCGCCCACAAAGGCCACGCCCGCGCCGATTTCGACGACATCGTCGACGCGCAGCTGCGCCTCCACGGGATCGAGGCGGTCGCGCTCGCGGGCTACATGCGCATCCTGTCGGAGCCGTTCGTCGCGCGGTGGGAAGGCCGGATGATCAACATCCATCCCTCGCTGCTGCCCCTCTACAAGGGGCTGCACACGCACGAGCGCGCGATCGCGGCGGGCGACGCGCAGGCCGGCTGCTCGGTGCATATCGTGACCGCCGGGCTGGACGAGGGGCCCGTGCTCGCGCAGGCTGCGGTGCCCATCCTGCCCGGCGACACCGCCGACACGCTGGCGGCGCGGGTGCTCGCCCAGGAGCATCGCCTCTATCCGCGCGCGCTCGCCGATCTGGTGCGGACGCTGTGACCGATCTCGACCGTCTCCGCGCGCTTTGCCTGGCGCAGCCGTATGCGGTCGAAAAGGTCTCGCACGGCATGCCGGTCTTCTTCATCGAGAAGGGCAAGACTTTCGCCTGGTACGTTCACGATCACCACGGCGACGGCATCACCGCGGTCGCGATCAAGACGAGCGGCGAGGACGAGTTGGCGATGCTGGTCGAGACCTATCCCGAGACGTATCACCGCAACAGATATCTAGCCCCACTGGGTCTGGTCTGCCTTCGCATCGACCGGCCACCCGTGGATTGGGCGCATGTGGAAGCGCGGATCGCGCAGAGCTGGGCCGCTGCCGCCACGCCGCGTCTCAAGGAGCAATTCGGACGATGAGCCAGGAGAGCGAACGCAAGCGCCGGTCGCGACTGCGCTGGATCACGCTGGGCGAGGCGGTGGCGATCGCCGCGGTGGCGATCTCGGGGCTGACCTATTGGAACAGCTATCAGGATCGCCGCGACACGCGCGCCGAAAAGGCCGTCGAGGCCGCGCGCGAGACGACGCCCGCCCCCTTCTATCTCAAGGCCGCCGCCAATGCCGACGGATCGACGCTGACGCTGACGCCGGTGGTGGCGGACCATGTCATCCAGGGCCAGACGCTGCGCTTCCCGCCGGCGTTCGCGCTGTCGCCGGTGACGACGACGAGCGACGCGCGGATCGAGGCCGGCTGGTTCGGCGATGCGCTCAAGGCCGATCGCAAGACGCGCGCGCTCCCCGACGAGACGCAGGGCGACGAGCGCGTGCCGGTGCTGATCGAGACCGACTATCTGGCGGGCGGACGCGAGATGAAGACGCGCGCCTTCTACGACGCCGGCTATGCGCTCGAGGGGCATTTTTTGCGCGGCGCATCGGTCAAGCTGCGCGGGCTGTCGCTGATCGGCAAGGCGCCCGCAAGCGATGCGGCGGCGGATGCGCGGCTCGCGACGCTATGGGAAGCGCGCGCGGGGAAGGTAAAAACGAAATAATACCCGTCATCCCGGCTTTTGCCGGGATGACGGAAGATAATCAGCCTACGATTTCTTCGGGCTTGAAGAAGAAGGCGATCTCGGTCGCGGCATTCTCGAGGCTGTCCGAACCATGCACCGTGTTCGCCTCGATCGACTCGGCGAGCTCCTTGCGGATCGTGCCCGGTTCGGCGTTGGCGGGGTTGGTCGCGCCCATCACTTCGCGGTTCTTCGCCATCGCATTCTCGCCCTCGAGAACCTGGACCACGACGGGGCCCGAGATCATGAACGAGACGAGCTCGCCGAAGAACGGCCGCTCCTTGTGGACGGCGTAGAAGCCTTCGGCCTGCGCCTGGCTCATGTGGATGCGCTTGGAGGCGACGACGCGCAGGCCGGCGTCCTCGAGCATCTTGACGACCGCGCCGGTCAGGTTGCGACGCGTGGCATCAGGCTTGATGATCGAAAAGGTACGTTCGGTCGTCATGGCCGAGCGGGCTCCGTAATATGAGGATATGGAAAAAGTGGCGCTCCTCTAGGCGCGGGCGCCGCCCGAGGCAAGCCCGGCGCGCCGTGGTTCCGCCACAATGATCGACGAGCAAGGCGCGACCGTCGGAGAGGGGTGATGCCCAATGTCGCGCTGCTGATCCTCGAAGTTGCCAGCGTGGTGATGCCCGGCGCCGCACCGACGGATGCCGCCAAGGCTTCGCTCCGCCAGCCCGTGCCGCCGCCGACGTGCGAGGCCAAGGCCGGCGAGATCGTGGTCTGCGGCAAGGTCTCGAAAAGCTATCGGCTGCCGCAGGTCGCGGCGCAACCCGAGGTCACCGGTCCGCCAAAGGCCGAGTGGAAGCTGCCCGGCGGCGCGACGGCTGGAATAAATGGGAGTCAGCGTAACGTCGGCGGCTTTCCGTCGAATGCTGTCATGGCCACGATCAAGATTCCGTTCTAGGTTCAGGACGGACGCAGAACGATCCGGAGGACGCCTATGCCCGAAGACTCGATCGATCGCGCTCCGCCTGCGGAGGCAACACCCGACACCGCGACGCTGCTCAAGCGCCACCCGATGCAACTGCTCGCGATCGGCGCGGTGCTTGCCGCGACGGCCGCGGGCTTCGCCTATACGGGCGGCTTCCTGACGCCGCAGCGGCTGAGCCCCAATCACTTCATCGATGCGATGGAGACCGCCGCCGGCGGTCCGCACGAAGGATTTCGGCGCGCGCATGCCAAGGGCATCTGCATCGCGGGCCACTTCGTCGGTACGCCGCAAGGCCGCGCGCTGTCGAGCGCCGCGGTGTTCGCCAGCGGACAGCCGGTGTCCGTTTCCGGACGCTTTGCCGAGGCGGCGCCCGATCCCTTCGCCAAGGATTCGTCGGAGGCGGTGCGCAGCATGGCGCTGCGGCTGCAGCCGGCCGGCGCGCCCGAATGGCGGATGGCGATCAACGATACGCCGGGCCTCCACGTCTCGACGCCGCAGGCCTTCTACGAAAACGTCGTCGCCTCGACCCCCGATCCCGCGACCGGAAAACCCGATCCCGCCAAGATGCAGGCCTATCTCGCCAAGCATCCCGAGACCGCCGCGTTCCTCGCGCGGATGAAGGCGCGCGTGCTCGCGGCGGGCTTCGCGGAGGACAGCTACAACAGCGTCGACGGGTTCATCTTCGTCGCCCCCAATGGCGCGCGCCGCCTGGTACGCTGGACGATGCAGGCCGAAGAGCCGTTCGCGACGCTGACGCCCGCGGTGCGCGACGCCAGGCCCGCCAATTATGTGTTCGACGATCTGCTCGCGCGCGTCGCCAAGGGCCCGGTAAAATGGCGCATGATCGCGACGCTGGCGCAACCCGGCGACCCCAACCGCGCCGCCGAGGTCTGGCCCGCCGATCGCGCGCATGTCGACATGGGCGAGCTCACCATCGACCATGTCGAGAGCGAGGCGACGGGCAATTGCCAGGACATCAACTTCGATCCGCTGACGCTGCCGCCGGGGGTCGCCCCCTCCGACGATCCGATCCCGTTCGCCCGCTCGGCGGTCTATTCGGTGTCGTTCCGCCGCCGCACGGGCGAGAGCAAGGCGCCCAGCGCGGTCGCCGACAAATCCGCAGGAGCCCGGCCATGATCCGCCCCGCACACCGCTTCCCGCTGCTCAGCCGGTTGCTGCACTGGACGATGGCGGCGCTGGTGCTCGCGATGCTGTTCATCGGCATCGGCATGGTGAGCACGATCTCGCCGCGCTACGCGCAGCTCGTCTCGATCCACAAGTCGATCGGGATCGTCATCCTCGTGCTGGTCGCGATCCGGCTGATCAACCGGCTGATCAATCCGCCGCCGCCGCTGCCCGCCGACCTGCCGTCGTGGCAGGTGGTCGCGGCGAAGCTTTCGCACTGGGTGCTGTACCTGCTGATGTTCGCGCTGCCGCTGGTCGGCTGGGGGATGTTGTCCGCGGCGGGCGCGCCGATCGTCATATTCGGATCGCTCCATCTGCCCGCGATCCTGCCGCACGACGCCGCGTTGTTCGCCGTGCTGCGCAGCACGCATACCGTGCTCGCGCTGCTGCTGTTCGCGACCTTCCTCGCGCATCTCGGAGCCGCGCTGTTCCACGCGCTGATCCGGCGCGACGAGGTGCTGCCGAGCATGGTGTGACGCGTGGCGGGACGCGCCACTTGTTGGCGCGTCCCGCCACGCTCGCCCCGATATCCGACCGACGCGGCGCGGAAGATCGCCTGACCTGCGCCGTTCAGCTGTTTGGCATGAAGCCTGCACTACAGTCTGCATCCAGCGGGACATCCCCGCCCTCTTCGAGGATCAGACCGATGCAGAATGTCGAGACCCACCCGATCGCCGCCGCGCATCAGGACAATATGATCGGTATCTGCCACGCGATCGGCAGCGATTTCGGCTTCAACCCGCTCTATCTGCGCATCGCGTTGGCGGTGATGCTGCTGTTCAATCCCGTCGCGATGCTGGTCACCTATGGCGCGGCAGGGCTGCTCGTGCTCGCGAGCCGCCTGCTGGTGCGCGCCAAGCCGCGCGTTTCGGTGAAAGCGGAGACGCCGTGGGTGCCGAAGATCGCGACCGTGTCGCACGCGGCGCCGGAGCGTATTCTCGAGGCGGCCTGAGGCGCGTTACCCCACCCGTCGCGCGCTCAATATCCGAATCGGATGGACGATCTGCTGCCCCTTGGTGTCTGGCGACCAGCCGCCCTTGAACGTCGGCGCCGCGAGCATCCTGCGCACCAGCGGCATCCCGGCGACGACATGGCCGAAGGCGGCATAGCCCGGATCCTTGCGCGTCGCATCGAGATAGCGGCCGTCGCCGACGACGATGAAGAAATCGCCCGTCGCGGTGCCGAGATCGTCGCGCGCCATCGAGATCGTGCCGTCGACATGGTGGAGGCCCGTCACGCTGGTCGGCTCGTGCTTCACCGGTTTCAGCATCCGCGTCATGTCGTTGGAGATGCCGCCCTGCACCAAGCCCTCGCCACGCCCCGACCGCACCGCGCGATAGAAATTCGTTCCGTCGAGCCGATGCTGGTCGACATAGGCGAGGAAATTGGCGGTGGTGACGGGCGCGTGCCGGGCGTCGAGTGCGACGACGATCGCGCCGGCGTCCGTCTCGATGCGGACCAGCGTCGGCGCGGCGTGCGCCGGGGCATGCGGCACGGCGGCCGGCGCACGCGATGCCAGCAACAGTGCAGCCAGCCCCGCGATCATCGTCCTGCGCCTCATACGACCATCCCTTCGACGCTTCGCGCCCGACGAGGCAAGCCATTTCGGTCGCGCGCCGGAGCGGTTATCATCCTGCCTGCACGATAGGAGCCACGCCATGCGCTACGACATCTCCGGCACGACGATGCAGACCGTCTCGATCACGCTCGAACGGGGCGAACGCATCTACAGCCAGACGCACGCGATGGCGTGGATGAGCGACGGGATCGACATGGCGACTCACACCGGCGGCGGGCTGTTCGCGGGGCTCAAGCGTGCGGTCGGTGGCGGCAGCCTGTTCATCACCGACTATAGCGCCGACCGGCGCGCCGAGATCGCGTTCGCGCCGCGCTTCCCGGGCAAGATCCTCGCGATGGCGCTGCGACCGGGCGACTCGCTGATCTGTCGCAAGGAGACGTTCCTGTGCGCCGAATCATCGGTGACGCTCGACATCGCGTTGCAGCAGCGGCTCGGCGCGGGCGTATTCGCGGGCGAGGGCTTCATCCTCCAGCGCGTCACCGGACCCGGCACGGTGTTCCTCGACCTCTCGGGCGAGGTGATCGAAAAGAGCCTCGCGCCGGGCGAGCGGCTGCGCGTCCATGCCGGCCATATCGGCATCCAGGAACCGAGCGTCTCGACCGACATCCAGATGGTCCGCGGCTTCCGCAACATCCTGTTCGGCGGCGAAGGCCTGTTCCTCGCGACGCTGACCGGGCCGGGGCGGATCTGGCTGCAGTCGATGCCGATCCTCAATCTGGCGGAGGAGATCGCGCGCCACCTGCCGTCCAGCGATGCGCCGCGCACCGGTGCTGGGATCGGAGCGATGGTCGGCGGCGGCGCGACCGGCGCGGTGCTGGGCGGGCTGCTTGGCGGCATCCTCGGAAACGAGTAGCGACGTCGCCGATGATCGCGGACGACGAGGAGCAATCTGTATGCGAGGCAGCTTTTTCCACCATGTGGCGCCCGTCGCACTGCTCGCCGTATCGCTCGCCGCGCTTCCTGTCGCCGGCGAGGCCAAGCCGACGCCGATCCCGCCTGCCGCAGCCTCGTTCACGCTGGGCGGCTTCACGATCGTCTCGCTGCGCGACGCGCTGAACGTCGTGCCCAACGACGGGAGCGTGTTCGGCAAGGGCATCGATCCCGCCGCGGTCGCCAAGGTGCTGCAGGCGGCCGGTGCGCCGACCGACCAGGTGACGCTCGGCGTCGACGCGCTGCTGGTCGAGGCGCCGGGCCGTGTCGTGCTGATCGACACAGGGCTGGGGCCGAGCGTCGCCGGGCAATTGCCGGGCAGCCTCGCCGCTGCGCATGTCGCGCCCGGTGCGGTGACCGACGTGCTGGTCACGCATTCGCACGGCGACCATGTCGGCGGCCTGCTGACCGCCGACGGCGCGCTCGCCTTCCCCCATGCGACGATCCACATGGCGAGCGCCGAATGGGCGTTCATGCGCGCGCACGCGGGCGCCGCGAAGATGGTCGCCGCGATCGCGCCGCAGGTCCGCCCCTTCACGCCGGGCGACGAGGTGGTGCCGGGCATCCGCTCGGTGGTGCTCGCGGGGCATACGCCCGGCCATAGCGGCTACGAGATCGTGTCGAAGGGGCATCGGATGATCGACATCGGCGACACCGCGCACAGTTCGATCGTCTCGCTCGCCAGACCCGACTGGGCGATCGGCTATGACACCGACGCCGTCGAGGGCATCGCACAACGCCGCGCCGAACTGGCCAAGCTGGCGGCGAGAGGCGAATATGTCTTCGCGCCGCATTTTCCGTTCCCCGGCGTCGGTCGCATCATCGCGGCGGGCGACGGGTTCGCGTGGAAGCCAGGCCACCCCTGATCGCTATTTCGGTCTGGTCGCCTTGATCCACAGGTGCCGCGCGAGCATCGCGGGCGGCATCCGCAGCCAGTGCGAGCGGACGTAGAAGCCGAGCCGCGTGAACGGACGAGGCTGGCGGCCCCAGCCGTCGCGCGCGAGCAGCCGCCGGCGATAGAGCGCGTCGACTGCCGTACGTCCCCACCACGCATCGGGCACCGGCGTGCCGTAGAGATCGGCCGCCAGCCGCACCGCGCGGCGAACCTCGGCAGACAGCCCGTGCAGCGCCGCGCGTGCCACCAGCGTCTTCCAGAAATCGTCGCCGTCATATTCGCGCAGCAGCCGGTCGATGTCCCACAGGTTGCGCAGTCCCCCCGCCAGATCGCCATCGGCAAACAGATGGGCGGCGGCGTGGACGATCATGTCGGCGGGCGAGAGGATCGACAGCCCCCCCTCGCCGGGCAGGCCCAGCGGCACCGCGTCGGCGACCAGCGCGGCGGCGTCGGGGGTCGGCCGCGCGGTGGGCGGCAGGATCGTGTGGTGGACGTCGATCATGCGGTCGCGCGTCCGGTGGATCAGCGGCGGCAGCTCGTGCATCCAGCGGCGGTAATAATCATCGTCATAGGCGTCGGCCTTGACCCACTCCCAGCCTGCTTCGATCAGCGCGCGCTCGACCGCAGGCAGCGCGTCGCGCGGCACCAGGATGTCGAGATCGCCGATCGCCCTGCCCCGCCCCGCGTCGAGCCCCGCCGCGACGAACGCGGTGCCCTTGAGCACCACCACCGGCACCGCCAGGCCGCCGAGCGCGCGCCGCGCCATCTCGGCCTCCCACAGCGCGGCGCGACGTTCCTGCGCGGCGCCCTCGGCAGCGTCGGCGAGGATGCGAACGACCGCAGGCGGAACGACGCGCGCATCGAGACGAACGGCGAGCGTACCGATCAGCCGCTCCGCCCGCGCCGCGGTGAGCAGCGCTGTCCAGTCAGCGGGGCCGAGCGCGGCGACACTGGTGGGATCGCGCAGTGCCGCGACAAGGAGCTGGGCCGCGCTAGTCATACGCGCATCCCTGTGCTCCGGCGAAGGCCGGAGCGTTGGAGGATCGGACGCAGCGCCCGCTGCACGACGCTCCGGCTTTCGCCGGAGCACAGGGGAAGCATCGTCACCCCGCGCTCCACAGCCGCTCGACCAGCGCCAGCCCGGCGGCGCTGTCGGGGTAGCCGATCGCCAGCGCGGGCATGCTCTGCACCAGCCGGGTCAGCGCGCAAAAGCCCGGCTGGCCAAGTGCGACATAGTTGGTCGAGGCCTGCGTCAGCCGCACGAACGTCTCGCTCGGCGCCATCGCCTCGACGCGCTCCGCCTCGCCGAAGCGGGGAAAGAGCAGCAGCCTGGGCGGCGCCGGCTCCGCCATCCGCGCGATCGCGGTCGCCGGTGGCCGCCAATAGCCGATCGTCCCCTTGGGCGTGCCCTCGATCACCGGTCCGACGACGCCGCCGGCGGCGCGCACCGCGGCGACCGCCTCGTTCTTGAGGCTGGCGGCGCGCGGAAAGGGATGGATGCGGCCGTCGTCAAGCGCGACGAACGCGAACTCGTCGCCGAGGAAGCGCCAGCCCGACAACGCCAGCAACGTCGCAAGCGTCGACTTGCCCGAGCCCGACGCGCCCGACATCAGCAGCACGCGACCATCGCGCTCGACCGCCGAACAATGCAGCAGCAGATGCCGTCGCCAGCCCAGCGCGACCTGCAGGTTCATTCCCATCTCGGCGGCAAGCAACCCTTGGGCGAGCGGCAGCGGCGCGGCGTCGGGCAGCCAGAAATCGCCGCCGATCGCCACCGACGGCCGCAGCCAGCGCCGCCATGGCCGCTCGGGATAGAGCCGCACGGTGAGATCGGCGACGCCGTCGTCGGGCGCGGGATAGTCCGCATAAAGCGACCGCAGCGCCGCGACCGGTTGCCGCCAGGCCGAACCGATCCGGAAGCCGACCGGGCCGACCCTCAGGCCGTGCGATACCCTCATGCCGTCCAGGCGAGCCCGGCGACGACCAGCTCCTCCATCCGCGCGGCGATCGTCGCGCTGCCGTCTCCCTCGAGATCGTAGAGCACGGCGAGCCGGTCGCGCAGCGTCGCCGCGTCGGCGGGGCCGTCGGCGAGCGCATCGAGCAATTCGGGAGACGGCGCCGCGAGCAGGTGCGTCACGCCCGACGGACGGTGATAGACCGCAACCAGCGCGTCCAGCGTCACCGACAGGCGCGCGGCCGGCGGATCGGCCGCATAGACGGGCCCGGCGACCGCGGTCGTCACGTCACCGCCCGATCAGGGCCGCGGCGCCTGCAGCGAGGCGTAGCAGGTGAAGCCGCTGGTGCCGTGCTGCAGCCGGCGGATATAATTGACATAGGCTTCGCGCGACGAGGGATCGAAGCCCGCGGGCGACTGGCCATTGATCATCTTCTTGGCCTCGTCGCCGGTGATCGGCCGTGGCGGCGGCGCGACCGCCCCTTGCGTGTTGGGGGCGACAAGCCTGCCGTCCTGCGTGATATACTGGCCGCTATGCGCAGGATCGGGAATCGGAATCTTGCAGTTGAGCACCGAGGCGGCGGTCGAGGCCAGCGCGGGCCGGATCGTCACCACGGTGCTCGCCGCGACCGCACCAAGCATCAGCACGCCGCGCCGCCCTGCAACGCCGAGCGGATTCGCGTCCGATTCGCCGGAATTTTTCTCCGGCTTGTCATAATCTTGCGCCATCAAATCCCCACGTGCGTCTCGTAGTGCTTCCTTACCCGCAAATGCGGCGCATCATAAGAGGCTGCGAGCACGGCCAAGGACAAGTCGGCACAAAGCGGGACGGAGCGACGAACTAGTGGAGCGTATCGGGTTCACGGCGGTCATGGGTGCGTTGGCGCTGGCTTTGGGGCTGGCGCTCGCGATCACCGCAATGGGCGCGCCGTCGTCGCTGGCGGCCGGCGGGCTGATCGGCATCGGGCTGACGCTGCTGCTCTGGACCGTGCGGATGTGGGCGGACGAGGGAACGCGCCGCGCGGAGCCCGCCCTGCCGCCCGCGGCGCCGCCGCCCCCGCCGGGGCCGCGCGTCGAGGACGTGCTGGGCGCGGTCGACGATCCGCTGCTGCTCGTCGAGGGCCGGCAAGTCGTGCGCGCCAACGCCGCGGCGATCGCGGCATTGGGCGAGCATGTCGTCGACGACGACGTCCGCCTCGCGATCCGCCACCCCGCCGCGACCGACCTGCTCACCCGCGAGGGCCATGTCGGCGGCAGCGTCGAGCTGATCGGGCTGGGCGACGCCGATCGCGTGTGGACGCTCACCGTGCTGCCGCTCGGTGAGACGACGCGGCTGGTGCGGCTCAGCGACCATAGCGCGACGCGCGCGACCGAGCGGATGCGCGTCGATTTCGTCGCCAACGCCAGCCACGAGCTGCGCACCCCGCTCGCCAGCTTGATCGGCTTCATCGAGACGCTGGAGGACGCCAACGGCCCCGACGACGCGACGATCCGCGCGCGCTTCCTGGGGATCATGGCGGGCGAGGCGCGACGGATGCAGCGGCTGGTCGACGACCTGATCTCGCTGTCGCGGATCGAGGCGGACAAGCACCGCGCGCCCGCCGACGCGGTGGCGCTCGGCGCGCTCGCGCGAGAGACCGCGGACACGCTGCGCGGCACGCGCGGCGGCGCGACGCGGATCGAGCTCGCGATCGAGGAGGGGCTGCCCTCGGTGTCGGGTGACCGCGCGCAGCTGTCGCAGCTGCTGCACAATCTGGTCGGCAACGCGCTCAAATATGGCGACCTCGCCAAGCCCGTGCGCGTCACCGTGGCGCGCGGCGGCGGCATGGTGCGGCTCGCGGTCGCGGACCAGGGCGAGGGCATCCCCGCGCAGCATCTGCCGCGCCTCACCGAGCGCTTCTACCGCGTCGATCCCGGCCGCAGCCGCGCGGTGGGCGGCACCGGGCTCGGCCTCGCGATCGTCAAGCACATCGTCGAGCGCCACCGCGGCCGGCTCGACATCGCCAGCACGCCGGGGGTCGGCACGACGGTGACCGTGCTGCTGCCCGCCCTGGCCGACGCACCGGTCGCGCAGGCGGCGGCGGAATGAAATCCACTTACCAAGCCGTCATCCCTGCGTAGGCAGGGGCCAATGTCTCTCTCTTTCGACGGTGCCGTTTGCAGCTACAGACATAGGCCCCCGCCTTCGCAGGGGTGACGATGAGAAGTGGGCGGCATTGGCGCTCCCTTCTCGCCTCCGCTAGACGCCTGTCATGCCCCGTCCCCTGCGTACCGCCCTCGCCCTCCTCCTCGCGCTCGCCGCCTGCGGCAGGACGCAGCCCCCCGCCCCGCACCAGATCCACATCGTCGGATCGAGCGCGGGCTTTCCCTTCTCGTCGATGGCCGCCGAGCGGTTGATGCGCGAGGACGTCACCGCGATCGCGCCGCTGGTGCGCGCCGGTGGCAGTGGCGAGGGCATCGCGCGCTTCTGCGACGGGCCCGGGCGGCTGCACCCCGACATCGTGATCGCCGCGCGCCCGATGACGCCCGCCGAGACGCGACGATGCACGGTCGATGGCGTGACGCGGGTCGCCGCCGTGCCGATCGGCTTCACCGCGTTCGTGCTGGTCGCCGCCAAGGATTCCGCGGCCTTGCCCCTCACCCGCGCGACACTCTCCACCGCGCTGACGACGAGCGCGCACCGCTGGTCCGACGTCGATCCCGCGCTGCCCGCCATGCCGATCCGCGTCGTTGGCCCCGCGCCCGATCCCGCGATCGCAGACGGCCTGTTCGACCGGCTGCTCGTCACCGGTGCGTCACATATCCGTCACGACGGCGGCTACACCGGCTATGGTGCGGATGCGGAACGCGTCGCGCGCAGCGTCGCCGAACGACCCGGCACGATCGGCATCCTCCCCTATGCGCAGGCGTGGCAGCACCGGCGCACGCTGCGCCTGCTCGCGCTCGACGGCGTCGCCCCCACGCCGCAGACGATCGCCTCGAGCCGTTACCCCGCCAGCGCGCCGCTGCTGCTGCTCGCCAAGCCCGACGAGGCAGCGCACGTCCCCGCCTTGCCGCGCCTGCTGTCTTATTATGCCGACGGTCTCGCGCCGGGCGGCGCGTTCGTCGCGCAGGGCCTCGTCCCGCCCACCGACACGGCGGCCGCCGCGCGCCGGATCGCCGCGCTCGGACGTCCGTGACGCAATGCTACTCGTAATTGTAACAATCGACGTGCAGAGGCGCTGACGAACAAGCGCGCTCTTTCGCCCGTCGCATCCGCGGGCTAGTCTCGGGCGGCGTCGACTGGGGATTTCATGATGGCGACCACCGGCCACACCGTCAAAGCGTTCGACAGCGATCTCGGGCAGATCCGCGGTCTCGTCTCCGAAATGGGCGGCCGCGCCGAAGCCGCGATCGCCGCCAGCATTGAGGCATTGTCGCGACTCGATCTCGAAAGCGCCGCCAAGGTAGTCGAGGAAGATCGCAAGATCGACGAGCTCGAGGCCGAGGTCGAGCGCCAGGTGATCCGCCTGATCGCGCTGCGCGCGCCGATGGCGGACGATCTGCGCGACGCGGTCGCCGCGTTGAAAATCTCGGGCGTGATCGAGCGGATCGGCGACTACGCCAAGAACATCGCCAAGCGCGTGCCGCTGCTCGCCGAACTGCGCAATTCGGAGCCGATGGCGATCCTGCCCGCGATGGCGCGCTCGGTGAGCGACATGGTGCGCGGCGCGCTCGACGCCTATGCCGCGCGCGACGCGACCGGCGCGGTAATGGTGCAGGAGGCCGATCGCCACGTCGACGATTTCTACAACAGCCTGTTCCGCACGCTGCTCACCTACATGATGGAGAATCCGACGAGCATCACGCCGTCGGCGCATCTGCTGTTCATCGCCAAGAACCTCGAGCGGATCGGCGATCACGCGACCAACATCGCCGAGATGGTGTTCTTCGCCGCGACCGGCGAGCAGCTCGTCGACCGGCCGCGCGGCCCCGATCCCTTCGCCGCGGCGGCGGAGAAGATCTGAGATGCCGGGTCGCGTGCTGCTCGTCGAGGATGATGCGGCGCTCGCCGAGCTCGTCTCCTTCCATCTCGAGCGCGACGGCTTCACCGTCGAGCGCACCCCCGACGGCGAGGAGGCGCTGCTGCTCGCCTCCGAGAACGCGCCCGATCTGGTGCTGCTCGACTGGATGATCGAGGGCATCTCCGGGATCGAAGTGTGCCGCCGCCTACGCCGCCGCCCCGAGACCGCCAACGTGCCGATCATCATGCTCACCGCGCGCGGCGAGGAGGAGGACCGGGTGCGCGGCCTCGAGACCGGCGCCGACGACTATGTTACCAAGCCTTTTTCGCCGCGCGAGCTGATCGCGCGCGTTGCGGCCGTGCTGCGCCGCGTGCGCCCCGCGCTCGCCGGCGAACGGCTCGAATATGGCGGGATCGAGATGGACCTTGTCGGCCACAAGGTCCGCCGCGACGGCTCTGGTATCGCGCTCGGGCCCACCGAGTTCCGGCTGCTGCGTCACTTCCTCGAACATCCCGGCCGCGTCTTCTCGCGCGAGCGGCTGCTCGATTCGGTCTGGGGGCGCGAGGCCGACATCGAGCCGCGCACCGTCGACGTCCACATCCGCCGCCTGCGCAAAGCGATCAACGACGACGGCGCGATGCCCGACATCATCCGCACCGTCCGGTCCGCGGGCTATGCGCTCGATTCCGAGGCGCACGGCTGACGCCTCCGTCCGTTCGTCACGAGCTGGTCGAGGGAGACGCGGCGCGGCGCTCGGCACGACCGTTTGGATCAGACTAGCGGCATCCGGAAGGTGAAGCGCGTTTCGCTCGGCGACGACTCCACGCCGAGATCGCCGCCATGCGCGGCTGCGATCTCCGAGGCGATGTAGAGCCCGAGCCCTAGCCCCTCGCGAGAGCCACCTACTTTGCCCCGCGAGAAGGGGTGGAAGAGTTGCGCGCGCGCCGACAGCGGGATCTCGTCGCCGGCGTTGCTCACCGACAGCACGAACTGCGCATCCTCTATCGCACAACACACCACGATCGGCTTGTCCCTGGCACCGTGCGTCAGCGCATTGCCGACGAGATTGGAGAGCAGCTGCGCGATACGCTGCGGATCGCAATCGATCGGGCGATCGGTGCCGCAGGCGACATCGATCTCACGCCCGGGATGCCCGATCGCCAGTTCCGCGACGATCTGGCGCAACACGCCCTCGATCTCGACCGGATGCCGCTGCAGCGTCAGCCCTCCGCCCAGCCGGCCGCGCGCGAAATCGAGGATGTTGTCGATCATGTTGGCCATGCGATCGACGCTGCCCAGCATCTGCGCGAGGATCGTCCGGCCACGATCGGGTGCAGGATGCTTGCCCAGCAGGTGGACGCCCGCACGCACCGAGGCGAGCGGATTGCGCAGATCGTGGCCGAGCACCGCAATGAACTGTTCGCGCAACTCGGCCGCCTTGCGCTCAGTCAGCAGATCCGCCTCGCTCGCCGCTAGCCGGTCCGCGGCGTCGAGATGGAAGCCGAGCAGATCGGCGAACATCTTGAACATGCCCTGGATCTCGGGCCGCCCCAGATCGGCCGGATTGGGGTCGATTGCGCACAGCGTGCCGAAGAAGCGCCCGTCGGGCAGCAGGATCGGCATCGAGATGTAGCTGCGAAAGCCGCAGAGCGCAGGCGTAGCGTGATCGCAGAACAGCGGGTCGCTGGCCACGTCGGCGATGACCACGGGATTGCCGGTCTGGCGGATTTCGTGACAGATCGTCGTCTCGAGCGGGAGCGCGCCACCCGATACCAGGCCGAAATCGATCTCGTCGCGCACGCTGCAGGCGATCCAGCTCCGGTCGGTGACGCGCGCGATCGCGGCGAAACCCATGCCCGTCGCGCGGCAAACCGTATCGAGAATGGTCGGCACGACGTCGATGCGGTTCACCGCCGCGATATCGACCGCATGGGACTCAGGCACGCGTAGACTTCCCCCTGCGATCGAAAAGACCGTCTCCTCCGAGAGATAGGGTCGCAACGGACGGGTAGCAACACGTCCGCCATACCGTATTGTGTTGCTAATACACCTCGTGTATCCTTCGGAAAGGAGGATGGCGGCATGTATAGCGAAGACGATCTCGAGGCGGCGATAGCGGCAGGCATCGTCGATCGGCCGACGATCGAGCGGTTGCGCGGTTTTCTCGCACGCTCGCACCGCGCGCCGCTGGTCGACGAGGAGCATTTCCGGTTGATCTCGGGATTCAACGACATCTTCGTGTCGATCGCGAGCATCCTGCTGCTCGTGGCACTCGGCTGGCTGGGCCAGGCGATCCCGCTCGGCTCGGCAGAGGGGCCTCGGCCGCTGGGTGGCGTACTCGTCGCCGCCGCTTCCTGGGGGCTCGCCGAGATGTTCACCGCGCGGCGGCGGCTGGCGCTGCCGTCGATCCTGCTACTCTTCGGCTTCGTCGGCGGCGCGTTCGAGGCGGCAGCGGCCGTGTTCGGTGCAGCCTTTGGCATGGCCGGCGCGATCAATACCACGACCGTGACGGGCGCGCTGATCGTCTCGGCATCCGCGGCGATCGCGGCCTTGGCGGCCTATCTGCACTGGCGGCGCTTCCATGTCCCGATCACGATCGCGGCGGGTGCGGCGGCGCTGGTCGCGGTAGCGCTGGGGCTGCTCGCCGCGGCGATCCCCGATGCGCCGCAGCATCTGGCGCTCCCCGCCTTCGTCGCCGGGCTGTGCGTGTTCGCGCTCGCGATGCGCTGGGACATGAGCGACCCGCGCCGCGAGACGCGCCGCTCGGACGTCGCGTTCTGGCTGCACCTGCTGGCCGCGCCGCTGATCGTGCATCCGGTGTTCGCGATGATGGGGCTGCTCGACGGCAGCGTCGGGCTGGCGGCGGCGGGGCTCGTCGTGCTGCTCTACGTGGCGCTCGGGCTGGTCGCGCTGGCGATCGACCGGCGCGCGCTGATGGTCTCCGCGCTCGCCTACGTGCTCTACGCGCTGTCCGCGCTGTTCCGCGAGTTCGGCGCGCTCAGCCTCAACGTCGCGCTCACCGCGCTGGTGCTGGGATCGGCACTGTTGCTGCTCTCCGCCTATTGGACGAGCGTTCGCGCCGCGGTGCTGTCGGTGCTGCCCGCGAGCCTGCGGGCAAAGCTCCCGGTGGCGACACGTGCCGCGCCGCTGGCGGCACAGTCGGCCTGACATCCCGGTTCCCCGGCGAAAGCCGGGGAACGGTGGTCCTATTCCTCGACCAGCTTGAGCAGCTTGCGTTCGACCGGCGCCAGCACCGGCCCCAGCTCGGCGCCGCGCCTGAGCACCGCGCCATGCTCGCCGACCAGCGCCCACATGCCCTGCCGCTGGCGCAATGCGGGGCGCTTCTCGATGCGGAACTCGGGACGCTCCGCGGTACGGCGGAAGGCGGAGAAGGTCGCCGCCTCGCGCCCCAGGTCGATCGCATAATCCTTCCAATGCCCTGCCGCGACCATCCGGCCGTAGAGATCGAGGATGCGCGACAGCTCGGCACGATCGAAACCGACCTGCGTGACGCGACCCGGCACGCTCGGAAATGGCGTGACGACCGCGGTCACGCGCTCTCCCGATCGGGATCGCGGCGCGACAGCATCGCGCGCGCATCGTCGCGCTCGCGGATCACCTCGTCGACGCGCTTGCCCAGTTGCTCGAGCTCGCAACGCAGCAGCTCGAGCTTGTGCGTGGCGGGATCATGCTGCTCGCTGCAGATCGTGCCGTACGGCGTGAAGCGTTGCGTTTCGGCGGCGTCGACCAGCGTCGGCTTGGCCGGAATGCCGACCATCGTCGCGCCGGCTGGCACGTCGCGCGTCACCACGGCGTTGGCGCCGATGCGCGATCCCTCGCCGACCGTGATCGGGCCGAGCACCTGCGCGCCCGATCCGATCACCGCACCGTCGAGGATCGTGGGGTGGCGCTTGCCCGCCTTGCCGTTGACGGGATTGGTGCCGCCCAGCGTGACGTTCTGGTAGATCGTCACGTCGTCGCCGATCACCGACGTCTCGCCGATCACGCTGAAGCCGTGGTCGATGAAGAAGTTGCGGCCGATCTCGGCGCCGGGATGGATGTCGATCGCGGTCCACAGCCGCGACCAGTGATTGACCAGCCGCGCGAGGAAATACAGCCGCGCGCCGAACAGCGCGTGCGCGATGCGGTGATAGCCGACCGCCCAGACGCCCGGGTAGAGCAATATCTCCCACCGCGTACGCGGCGCGGGATCGCGCGCCTTGATGGAATCGAGATAGGTGACCAGCCGGCTCGGCATGGCGGTAGCTCCCCTTGGATCGCGCATTATTTAGGCGATCGCCGCGGCAATTGCGAGAGGCGGCGAAAAGCGCGTTCCCGAACGGGGATCGGACAGGGACAAGATGCCCCGCGGATGCGGCTGCGCGGGATTGCATGTCAGAGGCAAAATCGATTAATCGACGGCCCATGATCGAAAGCACCGCAATATGAGCATCTACGTTCCCACGCTCAAGCAGCTGCAATATCTGATCGCGCTGCAGGAGCACGGCCATTTCGGCAATGCCGCCGAGGCCTGCTTCGTCACGCAATCGACCCTGTCGGCGGGGCTGCGCGAGCTCGAATCGCTGCTCGAACTCACGCTCGTCGAGCGGACGCGTCGTGTCGTGCGCTTCACGCCGGTGGGCGAGCTGATCGCCAAACAGGCGCGGCGCGTGCTGGCGGAGGCGGAAAACCTCACCGATCTCGCGCGCACGGCGGGCAAGCCGCTGTCGGGCGAGCTGCGGATGGGGGTGATCCCGACGATCGCGCCGTTCCTGCTGCCCCGCCTGCTCCCCAAGCTGCGCGCCGAATGGCCCGACCTCAAGCTGTACCTGCGCGAGGAGGTGACCGCCGCGGCCTGCGACTCGCTCCAGCGCGGCCGGCTCGACTGCGTACTGCTCGCGCTGCCCTATCGCTGCGGCGAGGTCGATTCGGCCGAATTGTTCGAGGACAAGCTGTTCCTCGCCTTCCAGCAGTCACGGCAGGACGAATATCCGCTCACCATCCCCTCAGATGCGATCGACGAACAGTCGCTGCTGCTGCTCGAGGACGGGCATTGTCTCAAGGATCACGCGCTGGCGGCGTGCAACCGGCCCGGCCTTGGCGCGGAGGCGGCGATGCTCGGCACGTCGCTGCATACGCTGGTGCAGATGGTCGACAACGGGCTGGGGGTGACGCTGTTGCCCGAAATGGCGATCGAGGCGGGAATCCTCAACGGCACGGGCGTGATCACGCGCCCGCTCGATACCGAGAAGCCGTCGCGCCGGATCGCGCTCGCCTGGCGCAAGGGCAGCCCCAGGGCGAAGGAGTTTTTGCTGCTCGCGGACGCGCTGCGGAAGGCGGCTTAGCGACCCTTTACCTGCGAAGGACGGGAATGGGTCTAGGGCCGCCCATGCTCGGCGCTGGCGTCCCAGTCCGCCGCCGTGCTCGCATCCGCTGCGGTCTGCTCGATCCAGCGCGCCGTGCCGTCCGAAAAACGCTCCTGCTTCCAGAATGGCGCGCGCGTCTTGGTCCAGTCGATCAGGAAGGCGCAGGCGTCGAGCGCCGCGCCTCGGTGCCGCGCGGCGGTCGCGACGAGCACGATGCGGTCGCCCGCGAAAAGCGTGCCGAAGCGGTGGATCAGCGTCAGCCCGAGCAGCGGCCAGCGCGCCTGCGCCTGCGCCGCGACATCGTCGAGCGCGCGCTGCGTCATCCCCGGATAGGCTTCGAGATGCAGCGCCGCGAAGCCCCCATTCTCGTCGCCGCCGCCGCGCACGACGCCGGTGAAGCTCGCCACCCCGCCGCCGCCCAGCGCCTCGAGCCGCGCGAGTTCGTGGCCGATGTCGAAATCCGCTGCCTGGACGAGGACGCGGTTGCTCATCCGCCCGTCACTGGCGGGAAGAGCGCGATCTCCGTCGCCCCCTCGATCGGTGCGTCGAGCGGCGCGAAACGCTGGTCGATCGCACAGCGCAACCGCGCGCGATCGGCGAACGCCTCGGCATAGCCCCCGCCTCGCGCCGCCAGCCAGTCGATCAGCGCGGCGACGTCGCGCACGTCGGCCGGCGGATCGATCGTCTCGCCGTCGCGCCCGATCGCCTCGCGCACCCAGGCGAAATAGAGAATCGCGATGCCCACGCTCAATCCATGTGCCGCAGGCCGACGCGCAGATAATCCCAGCCGGTGAGCAGCGTCAGCGCCGCCGCCAGCCATAGGAAGCCCAGCCCGACGTCATGCACCCACGGCTGGCTAGGCAGCGCGCCCGCCAGGATCAGCGCGCCGAGCGAGACCATCTGGAAGGTCGTTTTCCACTTGGCGAGCCGGCTGACCGGGATCGACACCGACAATTGCGCCAGGAACTCGCGCAATCCCGACACCGCGATCTCGCGCAGCAGGATGATCAGCGCGGCAACGACATGCCAGCCCGCGATCACCGGATGGCCGCCGATCACCTGTTCGGTCGAGATCAGCATCACGACGACGGCGGCGACCATGATCTTGTCGGCGATCGGATCGAGGAAGATGCCGAGCTTCGACACCGTGCCCTGCGCGCGGGCCAGATAGCCGTCGAAATAATCGGTGATCCCCGCCACGCTGTAGAGCAGGAACGCCAGCACATAGCCGACCCAGCCGGGATGCCACAGCAGCGCGACGAGAATCGGCACCGCGAAGATCCGCGAGAGCGTGAGGATATTGGGAAGCGACAGCATCGGCGAGGGATATCCGGTCGGTGGGAGGTCGACCCTGCGCAGCCTAGCGGATCGCGCGACGGGTTTGAACCTTTTCGCACAGCGATATCCGCCACGACGATTTGGCGCCTGCGCCGCACTGCGCTATGGCGGCGCTTACGGTGGGCAATCGGGTCGTCACGTTCGTCTATGCAGGCATCATTGAAGCTTCTGGCGCGCAGGCGATTCCTGCCGCTGTTCGCCACCCAGACGCTGGGCGCGTTCAACGACAATCTGTTCAAGACTGCGATGGTGATGCTCGCCACCTACCGCATCTTCTCCGACGATCGCCTCGAAGCTTCGTTCAATGCCGCGGTCAACGCATTGTTCATCCTGCCTTTCTTCCTTTTTTCCGCGCTCGCCGGGCAGCTTGCCGACAGCCACGACAAGGCGGGCATCATCCGCACCGTCAAGACCTGCGAGATCGGCATCATGGCCGTCGGCGCCACGGGCCTGCTGCTCCATTCGATCCCGCTGCTGCTCGCCGCGCTGTTCGCGATGGGGGTGCATTCGACCTTCTTCGGCCCGATCAAATATGCGCTGCTGCCCCAGCATCTGCACAAGGACGAAGTGCTCGGCGGCACCGGGCTGGTCGAGGCGGGCACCTATGGCGGCGTGCTGCTCGGAATCATCGTCGGCGGAATCATCCCCGCCGAGGCCGCCGCGGCGACCGTCCTCGCGGTCGCGCTGATCGGCCGCATCGTCGGGCAGCAGGTGCCCCCCGCCCCGCCCGTGATCGAGGATTGCAGCGTCGACTTCCACGTCGTCCGCGCCTCGATCCGGCTGGTGTCCGAGACGCTGCACGTCCCCCGCCTGTTCCTGGCGATCCTCGCGATCAGCTGCTTCTGGATGCAGGCGGCGATCCTGGGGACACTGTTCGTGCCGCTGGTCAAGAATGTGCTCCAGGCCGACCAGCATGTCGCGACGCTGTTCCTGTCGGTGTTCTCGGTCGGCGTCGGCGTCGGCTCGATCGCGATCAACCGGCTGCTCGGCGGCACCGTCTCGGCACGCTATGCGCCCGCCGCGGCGTTGCTGATGGGGCTGTTCCTGCTCGATCTGCACCATGTCGCGGCGAGCTGGGACGCGCCCGATGCCGTCGTCGGCTGGCGCGCTTTCCTCGGAATGCACAATGCCCGTCACATCCTCGCCGATCTGTTCGGCGTCGCGGTGTTCGGCGGCATGTTCGTCGTACCGCTCTACGCCTTCCTCACGACCACGGTCGACAAGCTGCACACCGCGCGGACGATGGCGGCGAACAACATCGTCAATTCAGGAGCGATGGTGCTGGGTGCGTCGCTGTTCGCAGGCCTGATCCACGCCGGCGTGCCGGTCGCCGACACGCTGATCGCGACCGCGCTCGGAAGCGTTGCGGCGGCGGCGATCGCGTGGCGCCTGCACCGCGCCTGCCGCCCGGCGCTCAGCTCAGCATGATCAGGAAGAAGGCCACGCCCGCGGCGTAGCAGCCAAGGAAGAAGCGCAGGTCGCCGCGCCAATCCGCCCATGTCGCGTCGTTTGCAGGCACGAGCGGCGGCGTTGCGATGTAAGCCGATGGCGGCGCGAGCAGCAACGGGCGCGGCGGCCGGCGACGGATGATCGCGGGGCGGAGCGACGCGGGCGAGAGGGTGCGCGATGCGGTGATCATAGGCACATCGTAACGACCCGTTTACGATTTCGTAGCGTCAATTCGGGACGCGCGCGTCCCGCCGCGGGACGTTCCTTAGGCGAAGCGCGTCCTGGCGATGTGCGTGATCCGGCAGGCGAGATCGGCCTCCCCGCTGGCGACGATATAGGTCTCGCCCGCCGCGACGATCCCGGTGGTAAATACGACCGGCGTCGGTAGATAGAGCTGCTGCGCGATCGGCGCGGTCAGCGCGGGGTTCGCCTCGATCAGCGGCGTGGCATCCTCGACGCGCAGCAGCCGCGACGGATCCTCGCGATCGAGCAGCGCCCAGAAGGTGCGATAGATGCCGACTCTCTCGCGCGGCTCGACGCCGTGATAGAGGATCAGCCAGCCCGCGTCGGTCAGGATCGGCGGGGTGCCCCCGCCCACCTTCATCGCGGAGCTCGAGCCTTTGCGCGCGCGTAGCCCGGGCGTGTCGCACGGCTTCCAGTGCAGCGCGTCGGGCGAGGAGGCGAAGTGGATCACCGGGCCGCCGGCGTGGTCCGCCGCCTCGGGATAGGCGAAATAGAGTTCGCCGAGCGGCCGGGTCAGCGCCCAGTATTTCTCGCCGATCCGCCCCTCGAACAGCAGCATGTCCTTGTTCTGGTGATCGAGCACGAGGCCGTGCAGCGTCCAGTCGATGCCGTCGTCGGAGGTGTAGAGCGCGGTGCCGTGGCGCTCGGCCGAGCAGCTGCAGACAGTCATATGATAGCGACCGTCGATCAGACTGATCCGCGGGTCCTCGATCCCGTAATCCTGATAGGATGCGCGCGGCTCGATCGCGCGGTCGTAATGGACCGCCACGATCGACCGGCCGTCGGGCGCGAGCTCGACCGGGAGCAGCCACGACAGCGAGGTCAGCCCCATCGTCGGGTAGACGCTGCCGCGGAGCAGGAAGAAGCGCGGATCGGTGAGGTCGACCCGGTCGAGCCGGTGCGGATCGAGCACATAGCCGTTGGGCGTCCAGCGGATCGCATGGACATGCTCGCCCGTCACCGGCTGCGACAACGCTTCGGCGACGCGCACCATCAGCAGGAGATTGCCGCTCGGCAGGCGGGTCAGCGCGGGGTTGAACGCGCCGAGCACGAAGGTCGGCGCGTCGAGAGAGGCGCGCAGCGGCGAGCGCGTCAGATCCACGTCGTCGGGGCCGAAGATCAGATAGTCGTCGGTCTCGTGCATCAGGCGCTCCCTCGGCTTTGGAACGCCGCCTGCGTGCCGCCCGTTCCTCTGCGCATAAGGAGACACGCGATGGCGGACGTGAAGAGCGGCGACAAGGTGAGCTGGCAATCGCATGGCGGCACCGCCGAGGGCAAGGTCGTCAAGAAGGTGACATCCAAGACGCACATCAAGGGGCACACCGTGGCCGCGACCAAGGACGATCCGCAGTTCATCGTCGAGACCGACGAAGGCAAGAAAGCCGCGCACAAGCCGGCGGCGCTGAAGAAGAAATAGGCGACTCCTCATCCTCCCCCATCGGGGGAGGTGGCAGCCGCGCAGCGGCTGACGGAGGGGGATCGGCACTCGACCCGCAAACCGCCGCCCGCCCCCTCCACCATCCGCTGCGCGGATGGTCCCCCTCCCCCTGGCGGGGGAGGATGATCAGTTTTTCGGCACGTCCTCCATCGCCGCGAGCCAAGGCGCTGCGATCCCGTCCGAAGGCGCGCGCCAATCGCCGCGCGGCGACAGCGCGCCGGCGGTCGAAACCTTCGGGCCATTGGGGATCGCCGAGCGCTTGAACTGGCTCGTCTGGAAGAAGCGCCGCAGGAACAGCGCCAGCCAATGCCGGATCGTCGGCAGGTCGTAACCGACGCGCTGCGCCTCGGGCACGCCCAACGGCCACTCGCCCGCCTCGACGTCGCCCCAGGCATGCAATGCCAGAAACGCGATCTTGGCAGGGTCCATTCCCCACCGCACGATGTGGTGGAGGAAGAAGTCGTTGAGCGCGTACGGCCCGATCTTCGCCTCGGTCGATTGGATCGCGCCGTCGGCACCCGCGGGCACCAGTTCGGGCGAGATTTCGGTGGCAAGAATCCGCGCCAGCACCGTGTCGGTCGCGTGGTCATATTGCCGGTCGCGGATGCACCAGCGGATCAGGAACTGGATCAGCGTCTTGGGCACGCCCGCGTTGACCACATAGTGGCTCATCTGGTCGCCGACGCCGTAGGTGCACCAGCCCAGCGCCAGCTCGGACAGGTCGCCGGTGCCGACCACCAGACCCTCGCGCTGGTTGGCGAGGCGGAACAGATAGTCGGTGCGCAGGCCGGCCTGCACATTCTCGAAGGTGACGTCGTAGGCGGGTTCGCCGGCCGCGAACGGATGACCCATATCGCCGAGCATCTGTGTCGCGGCCGGCCGGATGTCGATCTCCGCCGCCGCGACGCCGAGCGCTTCCATCAGCGCCCAGGCATTTGCCTTGGTGTCCGCGCCGGTCGCGAAGCCGGGCATGGTGAAGCCGAGGATGTCCGAGCGCGGCCGCCCGAGCCGATCGAACGCCTTGGCCGCGACGATCAGCGCGTGCGTCGAATCAAGCCCGCCCGAGACGCCCACCACCAGCCGCTTGGCGCCCGATGCCGCGACACGGCGCTGCAGCCCCTCAACCTGGATGTTGAACGCCTCGTAGCAATCCTCGTCGAGCCGTGCGGGATCGTTGGGCACGAACGGGAAGCGCGCGACCGAGCGCCGCAGCCCGATGTCGGCGAAGGAGGGCCCGTGCGAAAAACCGATGCGCCGATAGCGCGTCTCGGGGTGACCGGCGGCGGCGGCGGCGTCGTTGAACGTGCCGAAGCGCATCCGTTCCGCCCGCAATCGCCCGACGTCGACGTCGGCGACGGTCAGCTCGGCGGTGGCGGAGAAGCGCTGCGAGGCGGCGATCTCGTCGCCGAGTTCGTGGATGAACGCCTGCCCGTCCCAGGCGAGATCGGTGGTGCTCTCGCCCGGCCCCGCGGCGGCGAAGACATAGGCCGAGCAGGTCCGCGCCGAATGTGCGGCAGCGAGCAGCGCCCGCTCGCGCGCCTTGCCGACGACTATGTTGGAGGCCGAAAGGTTGCACAGGATCAGCGCCCCGGCGAGCGCGGCCATCGTCGAAGGCGGCGTCGGCGCCCAATAATCCTCGCAGATCTCGACGCCGAAAAACAGGTCGGGCAGGTCGCCGGCAGCGAAGAGCAGGTCGGTGCCGAACGGCACGCTCGTGCCCGCGATGTCGATCGTCAGCCCGGTCAGCCCGATGCCCGACGCGAACCAGCGCTTCTCGTAATATTCGCGGTAATTGGGGAGGAAGCTCTTGGGCACGACGCCGAGCACCCTACCGCGCGCAACCACTACCGCCGTGTTGTAGAGCCGCCCGTTGCGCGACAGCGGCACGCCGAGAACGAGGACCGGGCTCAGGTCCGCGCTGCCTGCGATCACGCTCGCCAGCGCCGCTTCGACCGCATGGCGGAACCCGTCCTGCAAATGCAGATCGTCGACCGCGTAGGACGAGAGATTGAGCTCGGGATAGACGAGCAGGTCGACATGCGCTTCGTGCGCCGCCTTCGCCAGCGCCAGCGCGGCCTCGGCATTGGCGGCGGGGTCGCCCGCGGTCGCGATCGGCGTGGCGGCGGCGACGCGCACCAGCCCGTGCGCATGGATCGAGGAAAACCGCGTCTTGTCCACTCGTCGCTCCATCCGTGCCCGATCCGGCCCTTACCGCGTTGTGGTCTTCTGTGCGACACCCGACATGAGACGGTCATGGGGCGACCACCAAGGAGAATGACGTGAGCGTAGCGTTCCGTCGCGACAGCGACGAAGAGGTCAAGGAGCCGAAGTTCGAGCTGCCGCTGCCGAGCGGACCCAATCTGGTGACCGTGCGCGGCCTCGCCGCGATCGAGGCGAAGGTCGCCGCGATGGAGGCGACCGATACCGCGCCGATGGCCGAGGACGACCACGCCGAGCATTTGCGCACGCTGCGCTACTGGCGGACCCGGCTCGCCACCGCGCAACCCGCGCCGCTGCCGCCTGCGGGCGAGGTGGCGTTCGGATCGCGCGTGGTTTTCACGCTGGGCGGCGAGACGCGCACGATCGACATCATCGGCGACGACGAGGCCGAGCCCGCAGGCGGTCGCATCGCCTTCTCCGCGCCCTTGGCCCGCGTCCTGATCGGCGGCTATGCCGGCGAGCGCATCGATTTCGGCGGCAAGCTTGAGGCGATCGAAATCGTATCGACAACGCCGATCCCCGCCTGAACCAAGGATACAGAAATGTCCGACTATCGCATGTTCATCCGCCAGACCGGCGGCCCCGAGGCGATCGAGCGCGAGACGATCGCGCCGAGCGAACCCGGCCGCGGCGAGGCGCGCATCCGCCAGCATGCGGTCGGGCTCAACTTCATCGACATCTACCAACGATCGGGTCTGTATCCGATCGACCTCCCCTCGGGGATGGGCAGCGAGGCGGCGGGCGTGGTCGAGGCGATCGGCGAGGGCGTCGAAGGGATCAAGGTCGGCGACCGTGTCGCCTATTCGGGTGGGACGCCCGGCGCCTACGCGACGGTGCGCACGCTCGACGCCGGCATGCTCGTGCCGCTGCCCGATGCGATCTCGGACGAGACTGCCGCCGCAGCGATGCTCAAGGGCGCCACGGCGGCCTATCTGATCGGGCCCTGCGCGAAGGTCGAGAAAGGCCAGGCCGTGCTCGTCCATGCCGCGGCCGGCGGGGTCGGGTCGATCCTCGTGCAATGGCTCACCGCGATCGGCGCGACGGTGATCGCGCATGCCGGATCGCCCGCGAAGGCCGCGCACGCCAAGTCGCTCGGCGCGGCGCATGCGCTCTCCTGTCCGATGGATGCGCTCGCCGCGGAGGTCCGTGCGCTGACCGACGGCGCGGGCGTCGCGACGGTGTTCGACGGCATCGGCAAGGCGAGCTGGGCGGCGTCGCTGGGCACGGTCGCGCGGCGCGGGCTGATCGTCAGCTACGGCAATGCCAGCGGCGCGGTGCCACCATTCGAGATGCTCGCGCTGATGCGCGCGGGCTCGATCTTCGTCACACGGCCGACGACGGCCGATTATGCACGGACGCCGGCCGAACGCCGGGAGCTTGCCGCGCGACTCTTCGACAGGATCGCAGCAGGCGACGTCAACATACGGATCGGGCAGCGCTTTTCTCTGGACCAGGCGGCCGAGGCGCAGCGCGCGATGGCGGCGCGCGAAACCACCGGTTCGACCATCCTCCATCTCTGAAACGCCCAAAAAGCGCGCAGCCACTGGACCTTCGCCAATTTGAGGGGCTATGGCAGCGCTTCCGTCAAGGAGGAGAAGGTTTCCATGAACAATTCCGAGCTCGCCGAGCAGATCGCTGCCGGCCATGACCTGTCGAAGGCCGACGCCCGCAAGGTCGTCGACGCCGTCTTCACCGCAATCACCGACGCGGCGGCTGCCGGCACCGAAGTGTCGATCAGCGGCTTCGGCAAGTTCAAGGTCAAGGACAGCCCCGCACGCGAGGGCCGCAACCCCGCCACGGGCGCCGCGATGACCATCGCTGCCTCGAAGAAGCTCGGCTTCGCCCCCGCCAAGGCGGTGAAGGACAAGCTCAACGGCTGATCGCCGGACCGATCGATGAGCGCCGAGTCCGTGCGGGCCTTCCTGGCGAAGGCGGCACCGGACATTGCGATCATCGATCAGGGCGCCAGCACCGCCACGGTCATCGAGGCGGCGCTGGCCCTGGGTGTCGAGCCCGGGCAGATCGCCAAGACGCTGTCGATCAGGATCGGCGACACCGTCGTCCTGATCGTCGCGCGCGGCGACGCCCGGCTCGACAACCGCAAGACCAAGGCCGCGCTGGGCGGCCGGCCCCGGATGCTCGCAGCGAGCGAGGTCGAGGCCTTGACCGGCCACCCGGTCGGCGGCGTCTGCCCGTTCGGGCTCGCCACACCCCTCCCGATCTATTGTGACGTGTCGCTCCGGGATTTCGACGCGGTCTTTCCCGCTGCCGGATCGCGGACGAGTTCGGTGCGGATCGCGCCCGATCGGCTTGCGACTTTGGTCGATGCGCGCTGGATCGACGTGTGCATACCGCCTTCCGTAGCGGAATCGGGCGAAATCTAAACGCCCTCTTAAGCCTTGCGGGATAGCGCCTTCCCGTAACCGGAGAATGTGCGTGATCATCAGGCCCCCCGCCGCGTCACCCCTGTCGAACCTGCTCGCGACGCTTGCGGACGCCGCGACGCGTCTGCCGCCCCGTCGCGCTTGGGCGCTCACGCTCGCGGCGCTGGCCTGCGCGCTGGTGATCGACGACGTGACGGGCCCGCAGTTCAACCTCGTGCTCGCCTATCTGCTGATCGCCTGCTTCGCGTCCTGGTGCCTGGGCGAACGGGTCGGCATGACCATCGGGATCGCATCGGTGCTGCTCACCGGTCTCGTCAACGGTTTCAGTTCGGCCTTTCCCAGCCAGGGCCTGTCGCTGCCCACCGCGACGACAGCGTGGAACACGCTGGGTCGGATATTGTCGATGGGACTGCTCGTCGCGCTGGCAAGCGGGCTGCGTTGCGCGCTCGATATCGCGCGCTGGCGGGCCTCGACCGACGGGCTGACCGGCGTGCTCAACAAGGCGACCTTCACGCGGCGGATGCAGGCGGTCGTCTCGCAATCACGCCGCCGGAACGAGGCGCTGGTGATCGCCTATATCGATCTGGACGGCTTCAAGGCGGTCAACGACGGGCTCGGCCACGCCGCAGGCGACGGGCTGCTGTGCCGCTTCGCCGAGGCCGCCGCCGACGCGCTCCGTACCGAAGATCTGTTCGCCCGCGTCGGTGGCGACGAGTTCATGGCGCTGCTTGGCGTCGAGGATTGCGAGCAGGGCGACGTCGCGGCCGAGCGGCTGCACGCCCGGCTGACCGCGATCCTGCGTACCGAGGCGCTCGGCGTCACCTGTAGCACGGGCGCCCTGGTGATCGAAAGCCGCGGCGCCGGTCATATCGACTCGCTGATCGATGCCGCCGACGAGCTGATGTACGAGGTCAAGCGATCGGGCAAGAATGCGCTGCGCATCGCACGCGACGATCTCCAGCAGGTCTCGCGGCTGCGCGCACGCCGGCCGATCTCGGGGCCGATCTCGGGACCGTTCGCGGAGCGGGCGGCGTGAGCATCTTCTACTCCGCGGCGCCGCGACCCGACGACGAGAGCGAACGCCAGCGCGCGGTCGATCATTCGGGCTTTCTGGGGGCCGGCGGGGATGCCGCGCTCGCCGACATCGTCCGCGAGGCCGCGGCGCTGTTCGGCACGCCGATGGCGGCGATCTCGATCGTCGACCATGATCGCCAGTGGTTTGCCGCCAAAATCGGCCTCGACGCCAGCGAGACCTCGCGCGCCGCCTCCTTCTGCGCACACGCGATGCTCGGCGGCGCCCGGCCAATGTCGGTGCCCGATGCCGCCGCGGACGACCGCTTCGCGGGCAACCCGCTGGTATTGTCCGGTCCGCAGATCAAATTCTACGCGGGAATGCCGCTGCTCGGCGAGGACGGCCAGCCGCTCGGCGCGCTGTGCGTGCTCGATCATGTCGCCGGTACGGCACCCAGCGAAGCGCAGCTCACCGCGCTCGCGGCCCTCGCGCAACGCGCGCTCGACCGCGCGAAGACGTTACGCTAGCGCGGCGACGCGGCGGGTGTTGGGCGCCTTGCTCGAGCGGCCGTTGGCGACGCTGGCGAGCAGCAATTCGATCTGATCGCCCGAAACGCCGAAGGCCTTGATCGCCTTGATCGCCGAGATCGGCACCGCATACCCATGCTGCCATGCGAGCACCGCAAGACGGCGCAGCGCCTCCAGCCGCGGATCGGCGAGGCGTGGATTGATGCCCTCGCCGAACAGCTTGCCCATCAGCTTCGCCAGCCGGCTCGGCGGACGCAGGCTCGCCAGGCCGTCGCGCTGCGCGAGCACGATCACCTGCCATTCGCGACGCGAAAAGCCTACCGGCTCGACTGCGGGAATCGCATAGGAAGCCGCCTCGACAGCTTCGCGGACATCGAGATAGGCCATGGCCAGATCCTCGTTCAGGGCGCCGTGGCGCCGCATCGTTTCGTACTGAGCGGTATATAAAGTGCGAACCGCGCTTCCGTCAACCGATATCTGTACCGGTCGGTAATTTAGTTTAGCGGCCCGGCCAGACCATCAGCGTCGTATCGACGAGGCTGCCCAATTCGGCACAGGTCGCGCCGGTGCTGGCCTGCACCGACAGCCCCTGCATGATCGCATAGAGGTAACGCGCGAGCGCATCGGGTTCGACCGTCTCGGGCAGGTCGCCCTCGGCCTTGCCGCGCTCGAACCGGGCGATCAGCGCGGCGTGCGCGGGCGCACGGCGAGCGATCACCTCGGCCTTGATCGACTCGGCTTCGGGACCGCACGCGACGCTCGACGTGACGCCGAGACAGCCCTTGGGATCGCAGCTGCTGCTCTGTTGCTGGAGCGCGCCGCGCAGCAGCCGCTCGGCGACGCCGCGCACCGTCGGCGCATCGAGCGCGGTCTCCATATAGGCGAGCTTTTCGCGCTCGTAGAGATCGAGCGCCTTGCGGAACAGCGCTTCCTTGTTACCGAAGCACGCGTAAAGGCTGGGGCGCGTGACGCCCATCGCCTCGGTCAGTTCGGTCAGCGACGCGCCTTCGTAACCATGCGTCCAGAACACGCGTAAAGCGGATGCGAGCGCCGCATCGACATCGAACTCGCGCGGCCGGCCGCGCGGGGCGGCAAGGGTTTCGGTGCTTTCCATACCGATCGATATAGTGATGTCCATGCCATTCGTCCATGCCCTGCATCCCGACGCCCGATCGCGCGTTGAGCGCAGGTGTTTCGTTACGGAGAAGCGATGACTCGCCCGCCCCTCGCCGCGCTATCGCGCCGTCTCGTCATGGCGGGAATAGCCGCAGGACTGGCTTCCCGCCGTGCTATCGGCGCCCCGCCCGCGCGCCGCGCCTTCCCGCCGGGCTTCCTGTGGGGCGCCGCGACCTCGGGCCATCAGACCGAGGGCAACAACATCGCCAGCGATATGTGGCTGCTCGAGCATCTCACGCCGACGATCTTCGACGCTCCCTCGAACGACGCGTGCAACAGCTTCGAACTCTGGCCCGCCGATCTCGCGCTGGTCCGCCAGCTCGGGCTCGGCGCCTATCGCTTCTCGCTCGAATGGGCGCGAATCGAGCCCGAGCGCGGCCAGTTTTCGGTCGCGATGCTCGATCATTATCGCCGCATCGTCGAGGCGGCCCGCGCGAAGGGGCTGGTGCCGATCGTGACGTTCAACCACTTCACCACGCCGCGCTGGTTCGCCGCGGCGGGCGGCTGGACCAACCGCGACGCGCCCGACCTGTTCGGCCGCTTTTGCGACCGCGCCGCGCGCGCGCTCGCCGACGGCATCGGCTATGCCACCACGCTCAACGAGCCCGACCTGCTGCCGCTACTCAACTGGCGCCTCACCCCGCAGCCGCACAGCAGATTGCGCGACATGCTCGCCGCCGCCGCGGTCGCGTGCGGTACGCCCAAATTCTGCGCCGCCAACATGGCGAACGACGAGGATATCGCGGTGATGACGCCGTTGCTGATCGCGGGCCACAAGGCGGGGCGCGCGGCGATCAAGGCGGTGCGCGCGTCGCTTCCCGTCGGCGTCAGCCTCGCGGTGCAGGACGATGTCGCGGTGGGCGCCGGCTCGATCCGCGATCTCAAGCGCGCCGAGGTCTATGCGCCGTGGTTCGCGGCGGCGCGCGACGACGATTTCATCGGTGTGCAGAATTACGAGCGCATGTATATCGGCGCGCGCGGCAGCACCGCGGCGCCCGCAGGCGTGCGGCTCGGCCATTCGGGACAGGACAACGACCCCGCCTCGCTCGCTGCCGTGGTGCGTTACGTCCATGCGCAAGTGCAGCGGCCGGTGATCGTCACCGAGAACGGGCTCAATACGCCGCACGACGAGGAGCGTGCCGCCTATATCCCCGCCGCCCTGGCCGGGCTGCACGCCGCGATCGCGGACGGCGTGCCGGTGCTCGGCTACGTCCACTGGTCGCTGCTCGACAATTTCGAGTGGAGTTCGGGCTATGCGCCCAAATTCGGTCTCGTCGCAGTCGACCGCACCAGTTTCCGCCGTACCCCAAAACCAAGCGCATATCTGCTCGGCCGGATCGCTACGGCTAATGCGCTTCAGTAGCGCAGCGCGATGCCGTGCACCCGCGCGAGCGCCGAGCCGAGGATAGCCGCCAGCGTCAGCGCCAGCGTCCAGCGCAGCCGCCGCCGCGCAACCCCGCGACAGCCCGCCAGAGCGAGCGCGGCCAGCCCTGCCGACACGATCAGCCAAAGATGGTAACGCAAATCCGACGCGATGCTGACCACCGCGAAGCTCGCGGTCAGCATCAGCCCCGAGAAGGCGAGCGCGAGCCCGAGATCGCGTGGCGGTTGCGGTGCGGTGCCGCGCAACGTCCAGCCGATGCCGCAGAGCAAGACCAGCCAGACAGCCGGTGATCCCAGCGGCGTCCGCTCGAGCGCGGTGGCGAGCGCCTTGAGCATCGTCGTCAGCGGCGTCGCGGGGCCGCCCAGCGCATAGGGGTTCGCGTCCGATTTGGCGGGTGCAGCGGCGCTCTTCTCGTCGTTCGGCGTCGCGATACGCAGCGTCGCGTTCAAATGCGCGAGGCGGTGCGTGGCATAGGCCAGCGGGTACGCGGCGATCGTCGCGACCCATGCGCGCATGATCGGCGGCCGGCCGTCCTCGTCGTCGAGGATCGCGTCTCCCATTTCGGCGCAGCGCGTCGCGTCACCGAACGGATCCCAGTAGAAGGGCGTGTAGCAGCCGCGCCTTTCGGCCTGCGCCCATTCGGCGGGCGTCAGCCCCGGCGGCGCGGCAAGCGGTGCGTCATGCGCGATGCCGACGAGATCGAACAGCGGCAGCGTGCCCGCCACCCCCGATCGCTCGGCGCCGAACAACCGGTGGTTGATCGGATCGGAGACGCCGATCACCAGCAGCGTGCCCAGCATCAGCAGCAGCGCGCGCAACCACCAGCGCCGCACCCCGCCCCATCCGGTCAGCACCAGGGCGAAGGGAACGACCGCGAACACCGCATTGGCGCGCACCAGCGCCGCATAGCCGAGCAGCAGCACGGCGAGCACGATCGCCCACCACGGCATTCGCCCGCCAGGAAGCCGGAACCACGCCACGATCCCGGTCGCCGCGACCAGCGCCGCGATCATCTGCGTGTCCTTGACGACGACGGGCAGCCAATTGGCCATGATCGGCGACAGCGCGAAGACCAGCGTCGCCACCGCCGCCCATCGCGCGCCGATCCGCGCCAGCGCGCCCGCGAACAGCCCGAAGCCCAGCCAGTAGAGCCCGAGCTGGACGACGAGCATCGGCGCCGCCCCGTGCCCGCCCGCCACGAGCGTCAGCGCCCACAGCCGCGCCATGATCGGCGGATGCCAGTCGTCGTAGCGACCCGACAGCGCCTGCTCATATTGCTTAATCGTGTCGTAGGCGGCGATTCCGGGCCACATCTGCCACAGGCACAGGGCGAACAGCAGGAGCGTGACGACGGCGAAGACAGATGCGGAAGACGGTGTTGCAATCCTCCTGTTCACCGTCATCTCCACGCACCCCGCCCCACTCCTAGCCGAGCGACGGCCAGAAGGCGACCGGTTGGGGTTGCACGCGCGACGCGGCGCAGTAACCGTTTCGCCACACGCCGCGAATGGCGACCGAAACAAAGGCGGCGGGAGACCCGAATGACGAGCGACCGGCAAGCGCCACAGGGCGGCGATCTCGTCTATCGCCACCGCCTGCCCGTGCGCCTCTGGCACTGGGTCAATGCGCTGAGCGTGATCGTGATGCTGATGAGCGGGCTGATGATCTTCAACGCGCATCCGCATCTCTACTGGGGAGCCTATGGCGCGAACTCCAATTACAGCTGGCTGGAGATCACGCCGGGGCATCTGCGGATCGGCGCGCTGCTGATCCCGACGCCCGGCATCCTCGGCGTGTCGCCCGGCGGGCGGTTCGTGGCCTTCCCCCCGCTCGTCACCATCCCGTCGAGCTACAACCTCGCGCACGCGCGAGAATGGCATTTGGCATTCGCCTGGGCTTTGGTCGTGCCGGGGCTGCTCTACTTGGCGTGGGGTTTCGCGCGCCGTCATTTCCGACGCGACCTCGCGCCCACGCTCGACGAGCTGAAGCCATCGCACGTCGCGCACGACATCGCGCAGCACGCGCGGCTGCGCTTCCCGACGGGCGAGGCGGCGCGGCACTACAACATCCTCCAGAAGCTGGCCTATTGCTCGGTGATCTTCCTGCTCATCCCCGGCGTCGTGCTGACAGGGCTGACGATGTCGCCGGCGATCGACGCGGCCTGGCCGTGGCTGCTCAACGTCTTCGGCGGCCGGCAGTCGGCGCGCTCGATCCATTTCCTCTGCGCGATGGGGCTCGCGCTGTTCATCCTGGTCCACCTCGTGATGGTTCTGCTCGCCGGGCCGATCAACGAGGTGCGATCGATGATCACCGGCCGCTACCGCCTTCCGCGCGAGAAAAGCGAATGACTGCGCGTCTTACCCGCCGAGGATTGCTCGGCTCGCTCGCCGCAAGCGGCGGCGGATTGTTGCTCGCCGGCTGCGACAAGATCGACGCCTCGCCCAACGTGCAGAAGATCCTGGGGCTCGCCGAGCCGATCAATCTCCACGCGCAGCGCCTCGTCTCGGACCGCGCCGCGCTCGCGCCCGAATTCTCGGCGTCGGAGATGTCACCCTTCTTCCGCACCAACGGCACGTCGATGCCGGGCACGCCCGATTATGCGCAGCTCGTCGCCGCCAACTTCGCCGACTGGACGCTCGCGGTGGACGGGCTCGTCGCCAATCCGATGGCCTTGTCGCTGGACGCGATCCGCGGGCTCCCCCGCCGCACGCAGATCACCCGCCACGACTGCGTCGAGGGCTGGAGCGCGATCGGCCAGTGGACCGGCCTGCCGCTGGGTATGCTGCTCAAGCGCGCGGGGCTGCGATCACAGGCGCGCTACATCGTCTTCCACTGCGCCGATCTGTTCAACGGCACGCCCTATTATGAATCGATCGACCTGATCGACGCCTTCCACCCGCAGACCATCCTCGCGTGGAGCATGAATGGGCAGCCGCTCTCGGTCGGCCACGGCGCGCCGCTGCGGCTGCGCGTCGAGCGCCAGCTCGGCTACAAGCAGGCGAAGTACGTGATGCGCATCGAGGCGGTGGCGTCGCTCGCCGGGATCAACGGCGGCAAGGGCGGGACGTGGGAGGACGCGATCGGCTACCAATGGTATGCGGGGATCTGAGCGCGCCGCCTCTTCTCCATCGTCATCCCGGACTTGATCTGGGACCCATACGCGCAGCGCCTGCCGTCCGCCGCGGGACGCGCTCGTCATCGTCCCGGCCCGCCACCGGCGCCTCGTCTATGGATCCTGACCTTCGTCAGGATGACGGAAGAAGGGGCAAGGAGACGAAAGAAGAAGGTGGATCGCGCAGCCCCCGCTCGGCATAGCCCGCGCATGCACACATCCACCGACACCAGCCCCGCGATCAGCGTCACCGAGCTGTTCACGATCGGCATCGGCCCGTCGAGCTCGCACACCGTCGGCCCGATGCGCGCCGCCTTCGCCTTCGCGCAGATGCTGGTCGAGGACGGGGTCGCGCCGGTCCGCCTCAAATGCGACCTGTACGGTTCGCTGTCGCTGACCGGCCGCGGCCACGGCACCGACAGCGCGGTGCTGCTGGGGCTCGCGGGCGAGACCCCCGAGGGCGTCGATCCCGACGCGGTGGAAGCGCTGGTCGCGCGCATTCGCGCCACCGGCACGCTCCCGCTCGGCGGCGACGCCGACGTCCCCTTCGACGAACCCGCCGACCTCGTCTTCCATGCAAGCTTCCTCCCCGCGCATCCCAACGGCATGGCGTTCACCGCGGTGCTCGCCGACGGCAGCCGCATCGTGCGGCGCTATTATTCGATCGGCGGCGGCGCGATCCGGATGGAGGGCGAACTGCCCGTGCGCGCCAACGTCGCGCTCCCCTATCCGTTCGGATCGGGCGACGAGCTGCTCGCGATCGGCGAGGCCAGCGGGCTGTCGATCGCCGAGATCGTCCGCGCCAACGAGGCGGCGTGGCGCGACGAGGCGGAGACCGACGCCTTCCTCGCCTCGGTCCGCGCGGCGATGTTCGCCTCGATCGACCGCGGCTGCCACGGCGAGGGCGAACTGCCGGGCGGCCTGCATGTCCCGCGGCGGGCGCGAAAAATGCGCGAAAAGCTGATCGAGCGCGGGCCGCGATCCGATCCCAGTCTCGTGTTCGAGTGGGTCAGCCTCTACGCGCTCGCGGTCAATGAGGAGAATGCGGCGGGCGGCCGCGTCGTCACCGCGCCCACCAACGGCGCGGCGGGGGTGATCCCCGCGGTGCTCAAATATTACGAGGCGTTCGTCCACGGCGCCGACGCCGCCGGATCGCGCGCCTTCCTCTACACCGCCTCGGCGATCGGCTTCCTCTACAAGAAACGCGCGTCGATTTCGGCCGCCGAGATGGGGTGCCAGGGCGAGGTCGGCGTCGCCTGCTCGATGGCGGCGGCGGGGCTGGCGGCGGCGCTGGGTGCCACCAACGCGCAAATCGAGAACGCCGCCGAGATCGGCATGGAGCATAATCTCGGCCTCACCTGCGATCCCATAGGAGGGCTGGTCCAGATCCCCTGCATCGAACGCAACACGATGGGCGCGATCAAGGCGATCAACGCTGCCTATCTGGCGCTGCACGGCGACGGCCAGCATATCGTGTCGCTCGACCAGGTGATCGAGACGATGCGCCAGACCGGCGAGGACATGAAGTCGAAATACAAGGAGACCAGCCTGGGGGGCTTGGCGGTGAATGTGGTGGAGTGTTGAGGCGGCTGGTAGCCGGCAATGACCCGTCTTCTTTTTCGTCGTCCCGGGCTTGATCCGAGATCCATACACGCAGCGCCCGCTATTCGGGCGGAGGACGCGCTCGTCGTCGTTCCGGCGAGCCACGAACGCCTCGTCTATGGTTCCTGACCTTCGTCAGGACGACGGGACGTGGTGTCTGGGCGATTGCCAAGATTAAGCCTCACCATCAACTGGGGTGACATCGCCCGACTGAAGACCCCCGCACACCTCGCCTGCCACGCCGGCCGTTTCTCTCGCCAGCGGCGGGAGCGGTGCGCCCGCACGTCCTACAGCACCATCCGTGCTCCGGCGAAGGCCGGAGCGTTGGGAAGCACGCCTGCGCCGGATAGACAGCGCTCCAGCCTTCGCCGGAGCACAGGTTTGCCTTCGATGGCGCACAAGCGCTCCTGCGAACGCAGGAGCTCGGGGTTTCAGGCGCGGCGCTTGCGGCTCTGGGCTCCTGCTTTCGCAAGAGCGCCGGCCGTGCTTACCCGAACCGCCCCGTCACATAATCGCGCGTACGCGGGCTCTGCGGGCGCTCGAACAGCTCGGCGGTCGGGCGGAACTCGATCATCTTGCCCAGGAACATGAAGCCGGTGTGGTCCGAGATCCGCGCCGCCTGCTGGAGATTGTGCGTCACGATCACGATCGTGAAGTCCTTCTTGAGCTCCATCAGCGTCGCCTCGAGCTTGGCGGTCGAGACCGGATCGAGCGCGGAGGCGGGCTCGTCGAGCAGCAGCACCTCGGGCTCGACCGCGATGCCGCGCGCGACGCACAGACGCTGCTGCTGCCCGCCCGATAGGCCCAGACCCGACGCGGTGAGCTTGTCCTTGACCTCGTCCCACAGCGCGGCGCGCTTCAGGGAGCGTTCGACGATCACGTCCATCTCGGCCTTCGATTTCTTCTGGTGCAGGCGCACGCCGAAGGCGACATTGTCGTAGATCGACATCGGGAAGGGCGTCGGCTTCTGGAATACCATGCCGATCCGCGCACGCAGCGCCGAGGTGTCGAGCCCGCTGTCGTTGAGCTGAACGTCACCGTCGCGTGCCTTCAACCGTGCGACGCTGCCGCGATCGGAGAGGATGTCCTCGCCGTTGAGCAGCACGCGGCCCGTGGCATGCTGCCCCGGATACATGTCGTAGATGCGGTTGAGCGCGCGCAGCAGCGTCGACTTGCCGCAACCCGAAGGGCCGATCAGCGCGGTGATGCGGTTGCGCTCGACAGGCAGGTCGACGCCAAACAGCGACTGCGTCTTGCCATAGGCGAAGTCGAGGTTGCGCGCCTCGAGCACGAGCTCGCCGGTCGGCCGCGTCATGATCGGCGCCTCGGTGGAGGCCGCGATGTTAGGCGAGGTGGGCGCGATGGGGGTGGCGATGTCGTTCATGGACGATGCGTCTCCCGGGCGAGCAGGCGCCCGATGGTGTTGACGGCGAGCACGGCCACCGCGATCAGCAGCGCACCCACCCAGGCAAGGCGCCGCCAGTCGTCATAGGCCGACAGGGCGAACTGGAAAATGGTCGTCGGCAGGCTGGCCATGGGCTGCGCCATGTTGAGCGAGAAGAACTGGTTGCCGAGCGAGGTGAAGAGCAGCGGCGCGGTCTCGCCCGAGATGCGCGCGAAGCCGAGCAGGCCGCCGGTCAGCAGCCCCGCGCTCGCCGCCTTCCAGATGATCGAGCGGATCACGAAGCCGCGGCCCGCGCCCAGCGCCATCCCCGCCTCGCGCAGCGTGTTGGGCTGCAGCGCGAGCATGTCCTCGGTGGTGCGCGTCACGATCGGCACCGCCAGCAAGGCCAGGGCCAGCGCGCCGGCGTAGCCCGAGAAGTGGCCGAACAGATGCGCCACCATGATCTCGTAGACGAACAGGCCGATCAGGATCGACGGCGCCGAGAGCAGCACGTCGTTGAGGAAGCGTACGGCGTGGCCGTAAGGCGTCTGTCCGCCATACTCGGCCAGCCAGGTGCCAGCCAAAATGCCGACGACGACCGCGATCAGCATCCCGCCCGCGCACATCAGGATCGATCCGGTGATCGCGTTCTTGAGGCCGCCCGGAGAGCCCGGCGCGGGCTGCGTCATCGTGAAGATGTTGGCGTCGATCCCGCCGACGCCCTCCTTCACCAGCGACCAGAGGATCAGCACGAGGGCGGCGAGCGCGATGAAGGTCGCCAGCCCGCAGGCGCCGACGAAGATGCCGTTGGTGAGCTTGCGGCGGAATGCGCGGTCCATCTGCCGTTCCTCAGTTCTTGTTGCCGGCGAGCAGCGCGCGCGCCACCGCCAGCACCGCGAAGGTCAGCACGAACAGCACGAGCCCCAGCGCGATCAGCGCTGCGGTGTGCATGTCGCTGGTCGCCTCGGCGAATTCGTTGGCGATCGTCGAGGCGATCGTCGAGCCGCTGTCGAACAGCGAATGCGGGAAGCCGTGCGAATTGCCGATGATGAAGGTGACCGCCATCGTTTCGCCGAGCGCGCGGCCGAGCCCGAGCATGATGACGCCGACGGTGCCCTTGCCCACGTACGGCAGCATCACCTTCGCGACGACCTCGAACGCGGTCGAGCCGAGCCCGTAGGCGGCTTCGCGGACCTGCGAGGGGACGGTCAGCAGCAGCTCGCGGAACACCGCGGCCATATAAGGGAGGATCATGATCGCCAGGATCAGCGATGCCGTAAAAATGTTGGCGCCGTTGGGGACGCCGGAGAAGATTCGGCCGATCAGCGAATTGCTGTCGAAGTCCATCAGGATCGGCAGCTGGATATGCGTCGCAAACCAGGGCGCGAGCACGAACAGGCCCCACATGCCGTAGACGATCGAGGGAATGCCCGCGAGCAGCTCGACCGCGATCGCGATCGGCCGCGCGATCCGCTTGGGGCAGAATTCGACGAGGAACACCGAGACGCCAAGCGCCAGCGGCAACGCGATGACCAGCGCCAGGATCGAGGTGACGATCGTGCCCACGATCGGGCCGGCGGCGCCATAATCCTCGGTGACCGGGTTCCAAGCGGTCGAGGTGATGAAGCCCAGCCCGAATTTCTGGAAGGCGGGCCAGCCGCCGATCACCAGGCTGATCACGACGCCGGCGAGCGCCGCCATCAGCAGCGTCGCGGCCGAGAAGCACAGCGCGCGGAAGATCGTCTCGCCGAGCGCGCTCTGCGCGCGGGCGGGCTTGGTCTTCGGCTCGATGTCGATCGCTGCTGTGCTCATCCCGTCCACTCACGCCGGAGCGGAAGCACCATCGATGCCTCCGCTCTCATCATCCACGCCTAGACGCGGTTCGTCGATCGCGAAACGGCGGGCGACATCCCAGGGACGCCGCCCGCCGATACGATCACTGGCCCAAATAGACCGGCTTGCCGCCAGCCTTGACGTTGACCGCCCACTGCTTGCGCACCAGCGACTTCACCGCGGCCGGCAGCGGCACGTAATCGAGCGAGGACGCGGCGGCGTCGCCGCTCTTATAGGCCCAGTCGAAGAACTTCAGGACCGACTGGCCGGCGGCCGGATTGGCCTGCTCCTTGTAGACCAGGATGAAGGTCGCGCCCGTGATCGGCCACGACGCACCACCCGGCTGGTCGAGCAGCAGAAGGTAGTTGCCCGGCGCCTGCGCCCACTTGGCGCCGGCAGCGGCCGCGGCGAAGGACGGCGCGGTCGGCTGCGGATACTTGCCGTTCTTGTTCTGCACGAGCACGTAGGCGGCGTGGTTCTGCTTGGCATAAGCATATTCGACGTAGCCGATCGAGCCGGCGGTCTGCTTCACGAATGCCGAGACGCCGTCATTGCCCTTGCCGCCGAGGCCGACCGGCCAGTTGACCGAGTCGGACGCGCCGACCTTGCCGGCCCAGCCCGCGCTCTTCATCGACAGGTAGGAGGTGAACAGGAACGAGGTGCCCGAACCATCCGACCGATGGACGACGGTGATCGGCAGGCCGGGCAGCTTCACTCCGGGGTTGTTGGCGACGATGACGGGATCGTCCCACTTGGTGATCTGCCCGTAGAAGATCGCCGCGAGCATCGGCCCGGTGAGCTTGATCTGGCCGGCGGCGATGCCGGGGATGTTGACGATCGGCACGACGCCGCCGACGACGGTCGGGAACTGGTACAGGCCGGCCGCATCGAGATCGGCGGGCTTGAGTGGCTTGTCGGACGCGCCGAAATCGACGGTCTTCGCCTTGATCTGCTTGATGCCGCCGCCGGAACCGATCGCCTGATAGTTCAGGCCGATGCCGGTGGTGGCCTTATAGGTCTCGGCCCACTTGGCGTAGACCGGGGCCGGGAAGGTCGCGCCCGCGCCGGTGATGTCGGCGGCGGGGGCTGCGGATGCGAGCATGGCGGCCAGGCCGGCGGTCGCGACGAAAGTCTTCAACATGTGCGTGATCTCCGAACGCCGGCGTCTCCCCTCCGGCGGTTCGTCCGTAGGAAGGCCCTGTTACGGCACTGTGACAGTCGCCTCGCCGGATGTCACATTGGCGAGCGTAATGGCGGATTTCCGCGGGTTCAGGTTAAGGAAAGTCGTGGGCTGCTATTCGGTGGCGATGCGAATCATGCGACCAAGGTGGCGTCCGGTGCGGCAGTCCGTTGAGTGCGGGCGCCCATCCGTGTCCGCATCGGCTTGGCTAGGTGCCGAGGGGGTCCTATGATTCCGGTGAGGCCTTCTGCCTCGGCTTACAGGGCGGGACTCTTGCAGACCATATTCTCGCACCGCGCACGGGTAAGCGCGCGGTGGACACGATGACTCCTTTCTTCCGACTGTTCGCTTCGTCGATCGTTCGCCGCGTCGGTGCCGTCCTGCTGCTCCTGGGCGCCCTGCTTCCGGCCGCCGCGTCGGCCGTGGCGCCGCGCTATGCCGCCTTCATGGTCGATGCGAACTCGCGCGAGGTGCTCTATGCCAACGCGCCCGACGAGCTGCGCCATCCCGCCTCGCTGACCAAGATGATGACGCTGTATCTGACCTTCGACGCGCTCGAATCGGGTCGGCTGCGGATCGGCGATCCCGTCATGGTGTCGGCGCACGCCGCCTCGCAGCAGCCCTCGCGACTGGGCCTCAAGGTCGGCCAGAGCCTCAGCGTCGACAATGCGATCTCGGTCGTCGCGGTCAAGTCGGCCAACGACATCGCGGTGGCGCTGGCGGAAAAACTCGGAGGCACCGAGCAGAACTTCGTCGCGCTGATGAACGCCAAGGCGATGCAGCTTGGAATGCGCAACACGCATTATGCCAACGCATCGGGGCTCACCAACGCCACCAACGTCACCACCGCGCGCGATCTCGCGATCCTGTCACTCGCGCTGATCCACGACCATCCGCGCTTCTACCGCTATTTCGGCGAACGCGACTTCGTCTGGCAGAGCGCGACGCTGATCAATCACAACCATCTGCTCGGCAAGATGGCGGGGCTCGACGGGATCAAGACGGGCTACACGGTCGACTCCGGCTTCACGCTCGCCGCCTCGGCGCAGCGCGGCAACCGGCGGCTGATCGCGGTGGTGCTCGGCGAGCCCAGCCTGGTGACGCGCAACCGCGATGCCGCATCGCTGCTTGAGGCGGGGTTTTCGGTGCTCGATCGTCGCGGGCTGGGGCAGATCGTGACGGTCGCCTCGGTGCTGCCCGAGACCGACCATTCGCCGCTGCGCACCGAGCCGCTGATCGACCAGGGCGCCTCCGACGAGCCCGACGCGCCGGTGCGGGTCCGCCATGCGGCGCCGGCGCCCGAGCATCGCGGTCATCGCCGGGCCGCCGCAGCCGTACCGAAGAGCCGCCATCACGAGCGGCATGTGGCCAAATCGCACGCGACCGAGAAGAAAAAGCCGACCGCCAGGAGCTTGCGTCGACACCATCATTGAGGCTGCTATGGTCGGCCGGCGCGCGGACATTCGCAGCCGGGCAGCGCTGATGCAGGGTCCTTCCCGAAATGGCCAGGATGCCCCTCGCGCGATATGCCGTGCCGACGCTGCTGGCGTGCTCGGTATTGCTGCTGGCCGCGGGTGCGCTGCTGATCCACGCACGAACGGGCACGTCCGATCGGGCGTCACGAGGAACGCTCGCCACGGCGCCGCCCGTCCCCCCGCTCCATTGGCCCGCAGACGGGGTTCGCCGGCTGCTCGCCGCCGTCGACGCATCGCGCGACGAGGGCCTGCATCCGGCGGACTATCAGCGTGATGCGCTCGCCGACGTCGTCAAATCGGGCCGCGCGGACGCCGCGGCCGACACGCTGGCGACCGGCTCGGCGCGCCTGCTCGCGCGCGACTATGCCGATGGCCATATCCAGCACCGCGCGCGGTTCGACTGGCATATCCAGCATTCGCCCGCTGCGCTGGCGACGCTCGACGCCGATCTCCGCAAGGCCGTCGAGGGCGGCACGCTCGACGCCTATCTGCGCGGGCTGTTGCCGCAGGACGCGCGCTACGCCGCGCTAAGGACTGCGCTGCGCGCCACCCCGCCCGAGCAGGCCGCGCGGATCGCGCATATCCGCGCCTCGATGGAACGCTGGCGCTGGATGCCGCGCACGCTCGGCACCGACTATGTCTGGGTGAACGTACCGACCTACACGCTGGCGCTGATGCACGACGACCACGTCACCGCGACGCATGTCGTGGTGGTCGGCGCGCCCAGGACGCCGACGCCGATGCTGTCGGCCGACATCGGCTCGGTGATCGTCAATCCTTGGTGGACGCTGCCGCCCAAGGTGCTCGCCGAGGGCCAGGGCAAGCGCTATGCTGCGGCGCGCGGCTTCGTCTACGTAACGATCGGCGGCAAGGCCTATGTCCGCCAGAAGCCGGGGCCCGACAATGCGCTCGGCCGGATGAAGATCGACATGCCCAACGCCTATGCGATCTACCTGCACGACACGCCCGCCAAATGGGCGTTCGGCAAGTCCGAGCGCGCACTGAGCCACGGCTGCATCCGCGTGCAGGGAATCTCGACTCTCGCGGGCGATCTCACCGCCCCCGACACGGTCGCCAGCGCGCTGACCGATCTCACCACGCACACGCTGTCGATGCCGAAGCGGGTGCCCGTCTACATCGTCTATTTCACCGCCGCGCCCGACGCGCACGGCACCGTCGTGACCTACGGCGATCCCTATGATCGCGACGCCGAACTGGTCGCCGCGCTCGACCATCGTCGCTATCGCCGCGCCGATCCGGCCGCGACGGCGAAGCGGTCATCGTTAACGCCAAACCGAAAATCCGCGACGAACGGTGCATCCGTCGAGCCGGAACGCGCTGAAAACGCCGGAACAATCCCCACTTATTAGCAGAGTGGAAGCCGCACCTCTGCTATAAGCACAGGCGGGCATTTCGAGCACCAACGCAAGGATAGCTGAGTGGATTCTCTTCGGGGGTCGGCGCTTTCGCGTCGTGAACTGCTTCGTACCGGTACGATCGTGACGGCGGGTCTTCTCGCCGGGCCTGCCTTCGCGCAGATCAACACGGGCCTTCCCGGCCTCGGCCATCCGACCGCGACCGCGATGCCGGCCTCGCCGGTGACGATCCGTCCCGACCTGTTCCGCCGCGCGCTCACCGCGCTCCAGCGCCATGGCGACCGGATCACGCAGCGCGACAAGATGGCGCTGGTTGATTTCGACCTGCCCTCCGCACAGCCGCGCTTCCACATCGTCGATCTCGCCTCTGGCCGCAGCCGCAGCATGCTCGTCGCGCATGGCCGTGGCTCCGATCCCGAGCATACCGGTTTCCTCACGCGCTTCTCCAACGAGATCGGTTCGGAGGCCTCGTCGCAGGGCGCCTATCTGACCGGCGACATCTATGTCGGCGCGCATGGCCGCTCGCGCCGCCTGTTCGGGCTCGACCAGAGCAATTCCAACGTCGAGCCGCGCGCTGTCGTCGTTCATTCCGCCTGGTATGTCGGTGCGGACATGATCGCGCAGCATGGCAAGCTCGGCCGCTCGGAGGGCTGCTTCGCGCTCTCCGCTCCGGATCTCGAGGATACGCTGGCGAGCCTGGGTTCGGGCCGGATGATCTACGCCGACAAGGTGTGATCGCGGCTTGACCGCTGCCTCCGCAAAGGGCGGATCGCCAGCAACGAACGCGTGCCCCTGTGTAGACAGGAGCCTAGGTGAAGAGCCTCGGCGCCTGAAACCCTGGACTCCTGCTTTCGCAAGAGCACGGAAGGCGCTTACAGACATTTCGCGGATGAGCGCGCACCCCGCCCCCTTGAAAAGCGAAGCAAACCGCTCGTATCTCGCTGCATGACCAATACGACGCGACGTGACCTCATCGCCGCGCTGGGCGCGGTGGCCGCCCTGCCCTCCGGCCGCCTGATGGCCGCCGTCACCCGGGGCGACGCGCAACCCTTCTCGTGGGACAGGCTCAAGGCCTATGCGGGCACGCTTGCCCGCCAGCCGTTCAGGGCGCCGCCCCCACCCGCGCCCGGTGTCGACAAGATCGATTACGACGCGCTCAACGCGATCCAGTACAAGCCGTCGGCGACGCAGTTGAAGAGCGCGAGCGGCGGCGTGCGCTTCTTCCCGGTCACCCATTTCCAGCCGACGACCGTGCAGATCTTCCTCGTCGACGGCGATGTCGCACGCCCGTTCCACTATGACGCGGCGCTGTTCGACATGCCCGCGACCAGCCCCCTCGCCGCACTCGGCGCCAATGGCGGCCTGTCGGGCTTCCGCGCCATGAACGCGGCGGGCAGCAGCGACTGGCTGGCGTTTGCTGGCGCCTCCTATTTCCGCTCGTCGGGCGCGCTCGATCAATACGGCCTGTCCGCGCGAGGCCTCGCGATCGACACCGGCGGTCCGGGCGCGGAGGAGTTTCCCGCCTTCACGCGCTTCTGGCTGGGCCGCGGCGCGGACGGCGCGCTGCTCGTCGACGCGCTGCTCGAGGGGCCGAGCGTGGTCGGCGCCTATCGCTTCACCAACCGCAAGAGCGACGCGGGCGTCACACAGGACGTCGAGATCTCGCTGCACCTGCGCAAGGACATCGCGCGGCTCGGCATCGCGCCGCTGACCAGCATGTTCTGGTACGACCAGGCCGATCGCACGCACGCGACCGACTGGCGCCCCGAGATCCACGATTCGGACGGGCTGCTGATGCTCAATGGCAAGGGCGAGCGGCTGTGGCGCCCGCTCTCCAACCCGTCCGGCGCGACCGCCAACAGCTTTGCCGACAAGAGCCCGAAAGGCTTCGGCCTGCTCCAGCGCGACCGCAACCACGATCATTATCAGGATGATGGCGTCTTCTACGAAAAGCGCCCCTCGCTATGGGTGGAGCCCAAGGGCGATTGGGGCGCGGGCGCGGTGACGCTGGTCGAGTTGCCGACCACCGACGAGACCAACGACAATATCGTCGCGATGTGGGTGCCCGCGGCGCCCGCCCGTGCGGGAATGCATTATGATCTCGCCTACCGTCTGCGCTGGATCGCGGGTGAGCCGCTGCCGGCCGGCCCCGCGCGCGTCGTCGATCTGTGGCGCGGCGTTGGCGGGCGCCCGGGCCAGCCCGTCAATCCCAAGGCGACCAAGCTGGTGATCGATTTCGCGGGCCCCGCGCTGGCCGGGCTCGGCCGATCGAGCGGCGTCACGCCCGATCTCAGCGTCAACCGCGGCACCGTCGACAATGTCGCCGCCTATCCCGTCGTCGGCCAGGCGGATCGCTGGCGTGTCATGGCCGATATCACGCCCGCAGGACACGATCCGGTCGACATCCGTTGCGGGCTGCGCAAGGGCGCGGCGCCGATCACCGAGGTCTGCCTCGCGCAGATCGCGGGCAAATGATCATCGCGCGTTCATCGGGCTACGGAACCGCCCCGCCGATGCGCTGTTGTGGCAGCAGCACGGCCGGCGCAGAGCGGTATGCAAGGGGAGCGATGGTAACGGGCGTTGCTTACCCGCTGTTTATCGCGAGGGTTTGAGATTGACCGAAGACCGCCGCGGATCTTTGGGCGCGGCGACCACGTCGGGGCCCTGGGAACCGACCTACGCTACGAGCGACATGCCCGCTGCCACGCCGGCATCGATGCCGGTACAGGCGCTCGACCATGCGCCCGACGCGCCACCGCCGCCCCGCACCTCGCCGCACGGGATGACCGAGCGCCGGCTGCTGCTGGTGCTCGGCACGCTGGTGATCGGCACCTTCGGCGCGGGCGAGATCACGCGCAGCCTGTCGAGCGACGGCATCTCGGCGACCGACGTCGTGCTGATGCTGCTGTTCTTCGCGCTGTTCGCCTGGGTGGCGTTCGGCTTCCTCAACGCGCTGGCGGGCTTCCTGCTGCTCGTCTCGGGACGCTCGGTGCCGACCCCGGCGGCCTCGCCCTCGACCTTGCCCACCGGCCGCACCGCGATGCTGATGCCGGTCCACAACGAGGAGGTCGAGCCCGTCTTCGCGCGGCTACGCGCGATGACGCGCTCGATCGCGGCGGCGGGCGGCGCGCAGCTGTTTGAAGTGTTCATCCTCAGCGACAGCCGCCCCGAACGCGAGGCGGCCGAGCATCGCGCCTTCCGCCGGCTGCGCGGCCTGAGCCCGCTGCCGATCTGGTATCGCCGCCGCACGGTCAACGAGGGCCGCAAGCCCGGCAACATCGCCGATTGGGTGCGCAATCATGGCGGCGGCTACGACTATATGCTCGTGCTTGACGCCGACAGCCTGATGAGCGGCGCCGCGGTGATGCGGCTGGCGGCGGCGATGGACCGCCATCCGCAGGTGGCGCTGCTCCAGACGATACCGATGGTGATCGGCGGCGAGACGCTGTTTGCACGCTGGCAGCAGTTCGCGGCAAGGCTCTACGGGCCGGTCTTCTCGGCTGGCTTGCTCTGGTGGTCGGGCGCCGAGGCGAGCTTTTGGGGGCATAACGCGATCCTGCGCGTCGCCGCCTTCGCCGAATCCTGCGGCCTGCCCAAGCTCTCCGGCCCCGAGCCGTTTGGCGGCCACGTGATGAGCCACGACATGTACGAGGCCGCGCTGCTGCGGCGGCGCGGCTGGGCGTGCCACATGGTCGCGATGCAGGACGGCACCTACGAGGAATATCCGCCCACCTTCGTCGAACATGCCGCGCGCGACCGGCGCTGGTGCCAGGGCAATCTCCAGCATCTCCGCCTGCTCGATACCGCCGGGCTGCACTGGGTCAGCCGGCTGCAGCTGCTGATGGGCGCATCCGCCTATCTCACCTCGCCGCTCTGGCTGATGCTGCTCGGCGTCAGCGCGATCGTCGCGGCGCATTCGGAGGGCGAGATCCAGATCATCGCGCCATCGGGCTGGCTGCTCGGGCTGACGCTCGTCCTGCTGTTCGCGCCCAAGTTCATGGCGCTGGGCTGGATGCTCGCTGATCCCTCGCGGCGCGGCGGCTTCGGCGGCAGCTGGGCGCTGGTGAAGAGCGTGCTGCTCGACATTCCGCTCGGCATATTGGTCGCGCCGATGATGATGATGACGCAGACGCTCGCGGTGATCGACATCCTGCGCGGCCACCCGAGCGGCTGGGCGGCGCAGAACCGCGTGTCGGACGGCATCGCGCTGTCCGACGCCGCCCGCCACTATCGCTGGCACCTCGCTGTCGGCGGCATGATGGCGCTGGCGGCGATCCTCGGGCTACAGGCGGCGATCTGGATGGCGCCGATCTTCGCCGGGCTGCTCGCCGCGCCGCTGATGGTGGCCTGGACATCGCGCGCTTCGCTCGGCCAGGCGACGGCGCGGCGCGGCATCTTCCTGATCCCCGAGGAACGCCGCCCCAACCCGCTGATCCGCGACGCGCAGCCCGGCGCCGAGGATCGCAGCGAGCCGACGCTTCCGCCGGATGGCGCGCGGTGGCCCGCGCTCGGATCGCTCGTTCCGCGCCAGCAGCCGAGCTGACGCATTGATCATCCTCCCCTTACAGGGGAGGATTTTGTGAGGCGCCTGCCTCGCCATAAGCGATCGGGCCATGTAACGCTCGTCCTTCAAGCGAGCGGGGGCACGATGCAGCGGACGACCACAGAGAACGAGCTGACGATCGGTGCGCTGGTGCTGGGCGTGCTGCTCACGCTGGTGTTCACCGCCGCCAACGTGTTCCTGGGGCTGCGTGTCGGCCTCACCTTCGCGACCTCAATTCCCGCCGCGGTGATCTCGATGGCGGTGCTGAAAGCGCTCGGCCGATCGGGCATCCTGCAGAACAATATCGTCCAGACCGTCGCGTCGGCCGCCGGCACGCTGGGCTCGATCATCTTCGTGCTGCCGGGGCTGGTGATGGTCGGCTGGTGGGTCGATTTTCCCTTCTGGCAGAGCTTTCTCATCTGCGCGACGGGCGGGCTGCTCGGCGTGATGTTCTCGATCCCGCTGCGCCGCGCGCTGGTGACGGGATCGGACCTGCCCTTCCCCGAGGGCTGCGCGGCGGCCGAGGTGCTCAAGATCGGCAGCGACGATGGCGACGAGGCCGGTGTCGAGGAAAGCAAGGCCGGGATCGGCGCACTGCTGTACGGTACTGCGGTCTCGACGCTGTTCGCACTGCTCACCGCGATGCGGCTGACCGCGGCGGAGGCGGTCGGCTGGTTCCGCATCGGAACGGCGGCGACGGGCGTCGATTTCGGGCTGTCTTTTGCGCTGATGGGCGTCGGTCATCTCGTCGGGCTGTCGGTGGGTGCCGCTATGCTGCTCGGTCTGCTGATCGGCTTCGGCGTCGCGACGCCGTTCCTGACCTGGCTGCACGGCACCGCAGGGCCCGCCGCAGATGCCGCGCAATCGGTGTGGGCGCACGAGGTTCGCTTCATCGGCGCGGGCGTGATCGGCGTCGCGGCCTTGTGGACGCTGGCGCGGCTGGTGATGCCGATCCTGCGCGGACTCGCCGAGGCCGCCGCCTCGTCCAGGACGCGCAGGACAGACGGTGGTGCCGCACTTCCCGTCGAGGAGCGCGACATGCCCGTGCCGATCGTCGGCGCGATCTCGGCGGCGCTGCTGGTGCCCACGATCGGGCTGCTCGCGCATTTCGCCGGCGCCGGCCCGCTTGCCGCGATCGCTTGGCCGCTCGCGCTCGGCGGCACGCTCTACGTCTATATCGCGACCATCATCGTCGCGTCGGTATGCGGCTATATGGCCGGACTGATCGGCGCGTCGAACAGCCCCTTGTCGGGCGTCGGCATCCTCGCGATCCTAGGCGCCGCGCTGCTGCTCGCGATCGGTGTCGCGCCGTTCATGCCCGCCTCCGCCGCGCCGCAGATGGTCGCCTTCGCGCTGTTTGCGACATCGATCATCTTCTCGGCGGCGACGATCGCCAATGACAATCTCCAGGATCTCAAGACCGGGCAATTGGTCGGCGCGACACCGTGGAAGCAGCAGGTCGCGCTGATGGTCGGCGTCGTCGCGGGCGCGCTGACGATACCGCTGGTGCTCAACCTGCTCGCCAAGGCTTACGGCTTCGGCGACGCGACGCCGCTGCATCCGCAGCCGCTGCCAGCACCGCAGGCGGTACTGATCAGCGCGCTCGCCAAGGGCGTGCTGGCGCATGATCTCGACTGGAGCCTGATCGCGATCGGCGGCGCGATCGGGCTGGTGCTGATCGCACTCGACGGCTGGCTGGGCCGCGCGGGCAAGCTACGGATGCCGCCGCTCGGCGTCGGGATCGGCATCTACCTGCCGATGTCGGCGACGCTGCCAGTGATCGTCGGCGCGTTCCTCGGCCATTGGTGGGAGGGGCGCAATCCCTCGCCCTCGGCGCGCCGCATCGGCGTGTTGATGGCCTCCGGCCTGATCGTCGGCGAGAGCCTGTTCGGCGTCGCGCTCGCGATCCCGATCTCGATCACGCTCAACCCGATGCCGATCGCGGTCGTCGGCGACGCCTTCCAGACGATCGCGATGGTCGGCGGCGCATTGCTGTTCGTCGTGCTGCTGACGCTCGCCTATCGCCGCGCGACGATGCTCGGTCGAAAGATAGATCGCCGCTGAGCGCTCAGGTCGCGCGGAACGGATAGGGCGCGATCGGACGCTGATACTGGTTGAGATCGAGCGCCCGCATCACCGGCGGCAACGCGCGCTCGGGGCAGTCGCGGCGCTCGCACAGATGGCAGGCGGGGCCGATCGGGATCGGCGTGGCACCGAGATCGTCGGCAGCGCGGATCGCCGCGCCGTGCTTCGCCTCGCAGCCCAGCACGATCGTCACCAGCCCCGGCGCGGCGGTACGCGGCATCGCGCGCGCAAAGGTGACGTAGCGCTGCGTGTCGGGCGCCTCGACCAGCGCCGCGATCGTCTCGCCAGGCAGGCGGAAGGCGCGCTGGATGCCCCAGCGCGGGCAACCGCCACCGAAGCGCGCGATCGGCATCGCCTCGCCGGCATAGCGTTTCGAGACATTGCCCGCGGCATCGAGCTTGAGCAGGAAGAAGGGGATTCCGCGCGCACCTTGCCGGCCCAGCGTCGTCAGCCGATGCGCGACCTGCTCGTAGGAGACGCCGAAGCGCGCCGCGAGCCGATCGACGTCATGGCGCATCGCGGTCGCGGCCTCGGCGAAGCGCGCATAGGGCATCAGCAGCGCCGCCGCCGCATAATTGGCGAAGGCGATCTTCGCCAGCACCGCCGCCTCGGCGTCGGGCGGCCCGGCTCGCTCGACCGCCGCCGCGATCGTCTTGCCCATCGCCTGCATCGCGAGCTGGTAGGCGATCGCGAACAGCCGGCTCTCGGTGGGCAAGCGTTCGGACAGCATCAGCCGCCGGCGGTGGAAGTCGTAGTGGCGCAGGCTACCCGGCAGCACGTCCTCGGGCATCACGCGCACCGCGATGCCGTAGCGCTCGCCGAGCCGCGCGAGCATCGCCTCGCGCAACGCGTCGGGGCCGGTGCCCAGTTCCAGCGACAGGGCTTCCGCCTCGGCGTCGATCTCGGGCAGGTGATTGCGCTTCTGGTCGAGATGGTCGCGCAGCCAGTCGAGCGGCGACGCCGCAGTCGAGGCCGCGCCGAGTTGCTCGATCCGATCGGGCATCCGCCGCAGGTCGGTCAGCGCGCGATACAGCCGCGCCACCGCCTCGGCGACGCTCGGATAGTTTTCGGCGACCTCCATCACCTCGTGGCGCGGGATGCCGATGTCGCGGACCAGACCGTCGGCGAAGATCTCGTGCAGGTCGCTCGCCGCCGCCTCGTTCGCGCCAGCGACGAAATCGCGCATGTCGATGTCGTAGGTGTTGGCGAGGCGGAGCAACATCTGCGCGGTGAGCGGCCGCTGGTTGCGCTCGAGATGGTTGAGGTAGCTGGGCGACACGCCGAGCTCCTCGGCCATCCGCGTCTGGTTGAGCCCGAGCTCGCGACGCAGCACGCGCAACCGCGGCCCGAGATACAGCTTGCGGTCGGCGGGCGTTGTCATAGCTATCGGGTGTCACAGCGTGACAGAGAACACAAGCCGCGACGCTGTTCCCCTTGCCGCCTGCCCCGGCTAAGCCATGCCGAAATCGTTCGAGGAAGTGGAAATGTCGAACCCCGGCACGCCGACCTACGACCAGCTTCGCATCTTCCTCGCGGTGGTCGAGACGGGCAGCTTCGCCGCGGCAGGTCGCCAGCTCAACCGCGCCACCTCGGTGATCAGCTACGGCGTCGCCAATCTCGAGGCGCAGCTCGGGCTGCTGCTGTTCGACCGCGAGGGCACCCGCAAGCCGATCCTGACCGCCGCCGGCCGATCGGTGCTCGCCGAGGCGCATGCTATCGCGCACGGCATGGACGGGCTTCGCGCCAAGGTGACGGGGCTGCTGCAGGGGCTCGAGCCCGAAGTGAGCGTCGCGGTCGACGTGATGTGGCCAAGTGCGTGGCTGGGCCAGACGCTGACCGCGTTCAGCCGCGAATTCCCGACCGTGACGCTCCGCCTCCACGTCGAGGCGCTGGGCGCGGTCGCCGGACTGGTGTTCGACAGGCGCGCCTCGATCGGCATCTCGGGGCCGCAGGTCGCCGATCTCGAGGGGCTCGAGCATATCGCGCTGGGATCGGTGCCGATGATCCCGGTCGCCGCGCCCGACCATCCGCTCGCGCGTGGACGCCTGCTGCCGGGTGCGGGACGCGAGCATATCCAGCTCGTCCTCACCGACCGATCGCCGCTGACCGCGGGGCGCGATTTTTCGGTGGTGAGCGATCGCACCTGGCGGCTCGCCGATCTCGGCGCCAAGCACCAGTTGCTGCGCGAAGGGATCGGCTGGGGGCACATGCCGCTGCCGCTGATTGCGCCCGATCTGGCCGCCGGCACGCTCGTCCGGCTCGACATGCCCGATCATGGCGGGATCATCTATCCGTTCGATGGCATCTACCGCAGCGACACGCCGCCGGGGCCTGCCGCGGCATGGCTGCTCGAGCGATTTCGCGAGGCCGGCGAGGTGCCGACGGGATGAGCCGATCCCGCTACCTTCGTCCGGCCCGCCATGATTTCACGGCAGCGGCCGGGCGACGATGGTCTCGATACGGTCGTTGAGCTTGCCCATCAGCCGCACGATCTCGCCGCATTCGGCAGCGCTGAGCGCGCCGAACACCGCATCGATATAGGCGAGCTTCGATGCCTCGGCGCCCTTGATCGCCAAGCGCCCGGCATCGGTGATCGAGATGTTCTTGGCGCGGCGATCGCTCGGATCGGCGGTCCGCCGGACGAGGCCGTCGCGCTCGAGCCCGTCGATCGCCTCTGTCACCGTCCGCGGCGCATGGCCGAACGAGCTGGCGATCTCGACCGATCGCACCGGCCCTTCGCGCGCGATGTGCATCAGCAGTCGCGCCCGCGCGAAGGACGCGCCCTCGCCGGCCATGATCCGATCGATCGCACGGTGCGAGCGCAGATAGAAATCGCGCAGCATATCGGCAGCGCGTTCACGCATATATTTATCTTGAGGGTCCACAATAAGTGGGCTTGCCATATCTTGGCTTAGCTGGCAACGGCTATGCTTACCCACTTTCATCGCGATCCCGAGGGCCCCTGTCGCATGGCTTCAGATGTCGATCGACCGTCACCCGAGCCCGCAGCGCCCAAGCGCACGCGGATAAGCCGGAGGACGCTGACCATCCTGCTGATCGCCGCTATTGCAGTGGTGATCGGCGGGCTGCTGTGGTTCATCCACTACGAGACACGCGGCCGCTATTACGCCAACACCAACGACGCCTATCTGCGCGCCGACGCGGTGACCGTCAGCCCGCGCATCTCGGGCTATGTCGAGCAGGTGTTCGTCGCCGACAACCAGGATGTGAAGGCGGGCCAGCCGCTCGTGCGCATCGATTCGCGCGACTATAATGCGCAGGCGGCGCAGTACCGTGCGCAGGTCGACGTCGCACAGGCCAACGCCGCCAACGTCCGCGCGGGCATCCGCGAGCAGCTGTCCGCGATCGCGCAGGGCCGCGCGCAGCTCGCCTCGAGCCGCGCCGACGCCGCCTTCGCCGCGGGCGAGGTCGCGCGCTACGCGCCGCTTGCCGAAAGCGGCGCCGAGACGCGCGAGAAACTGAGCTCGCTGCGCAACCAGGCAACGCAGGCGGCCAGGACGGTCGAGGCACAGACCGCGGCGGTGACGCAGGCCGAGCGTCGCATCGCCTCGCTCGAGGCGCAGGTTCGCCAGGCGCAGGCGCAGGGCGAGGCTGCTCAGGCGCAGGTCGCCGCCGCCAACGTCAATCTCGGCTCGGCGATCGTGCGCGCATCGGTGACCGGGCGGATCGGCGACAAGAGCGTGCGCGTCGGCCAATATGTCCAGTCCGGGCTCAGGATGATGTCGGTGGTGCCGCTGCAGGCGATCTACATCAGCGCCAATTTCAAGGAGACGCAGGTCGGGTTGATGCGCCCGGGCCAGCCCGCCGAGATTGCGGTCGACGCGCTGCCGGGCGTCACGCTGCGCGGTCATGTCGAGAGCATCTCGCCGGGCACGGGCGCGCAATTCTCGCTGCTGCCGCCGCAGAATGCGACGGGCAATTTCACCAAGATCGTCCAGCGCATCCCCGTCCGCATCGCGATCGACGCAGGCCCCGACGCGCGCCGCGTGCTGGTGCCCGGCATGTCGCTGTCGGTGACGGTCGACACCTATGCGGCCAAGTCGGACCTCGATCGGATCAGGCACCAGGAAGACGCGCACGGCCAGGCCGACCGATGAACGCGACCGCCGCGGTCCAGCCCGGAAAGGTGGCCGAGAAAGCCCCCGAGAATGCCGATGCCGCGGCGTGGCTGGCGGTGGCGGCGGGGACGCTCGGCGCGCTGATGGCGATGCTCGACGTCTCGATCGTCAATTCGTCGCTGCCCAACATCCAGGGCGAGATCGGCGCGAGCGGCACCGAGGGCACCTGGATATCGACCGCCTATCTGGTCGCCGAGATCATCATCATCCCGCTTTCGGGCTGGCTAGAGCGACTGCTCGGGCTGCGCACGCTGCTGCTGATCGCGGCGACCTGCTTCGTCGGCTTCTCGATGCTGTGCGGTTTCTCCGAGACGCTGCCGATGATGATCGTCGGCCGCGTCGGCCAGGGTTTCACCGGCGGCGCACTGATCCCGACCGCGATGACGATCATCGCGACGCGCCTGCCGCGCCACCAGCAGCCGATCGGCAGCGTGATGTTCGGCGCGACCGCGATCCTGGGCCCGATCTTCGGCCCGGTGCTGGGCGGCTGGCTGACCGAGAACGTCAGCTGGCATTATGCCTTCTTCATCAACCTGCCGGTCGGCATCACGCTGATCACGCTGCTCGCGGTCGCGATGCCGCACAAGCGGCCCGATTTCGATCTCTTCCGCCAGGCCGATTGGCTCGGCATCGTCGGTCTGATCATGGGGCTGGGCGGGCTCACCGTCGTGCTCGAGGAGGGCGAGCGCGAGCAATGGTTCGCCTCGTCGGACATCCGCACGATGGCGGCCGTCTCGGCGGTGGGCTTCCTTCTGCTGACGATCGGCCAGCTGACCGCCAACCGCCCCGTCATCCGCCTCAGCCTGCTGCGAGACCGGCATTTCGGCGCGGTGGTCGCGATGACGACGGTGATCGGGATGGTGATCTACGGCACCTCCTACGTGATCCCGCAATTCCTCTCGCAGATCGCCGACTACAACTCGCTCCAGTCGGGCGAGATCGTGCTGCTGTCGGGCCTGCCGATGATGGCGATGGTGCCCTTCCTGCCCCGGCTGATGCGGCTCATCGACCTTCGGGTCGCGGTGATCTTCGGCATGATGCTGCTCGCGATCAGCGCGTATATGGAGACCGATCTGACGATCCTCTCGACCGGCAGCGCCTTCGCGACGTCGCAGATCATGCGCGGCTTCGGCACGGTATTCTCGGCGATGTTCATGAACCAGGCATCGATCCGCTCGGTCCGGCCCGACCAGGCGAGCGACGCGTCGGGACTCTACAACACCGCGCGCAACCTCGGCGGCAGCTTGGCGCTCGCCGGGGTCGCGGTGATCCAGGACCAGCGCGTCTGGCTGCACAGCCGGCGGATCGAGGAGACGATGTCCGCCAATTCGGTCGACGTGCAGAGCTACATGGCGGGCCAGGCCGGGATGCTGGGCAGCATGGACACCGCCTACCAGTCGCTCGGCGCCTCGATCCAGGCGCAGGCGCTGACGATGACCTATGCCGACCTGTTCTTCATCCTGTCGGTCGGCATCGTCTGCGTGACGCCGCTGGCGCTACTGCTCCGCCCGATCCCCAAGAATGCCAAGCCGGTGATGGCGCATTGATATGATGAAATACGCATCCCTCCCCCTGACGTTCGCCGTGCTGCTCTCGGGCTGCACCGTCGGGCCCAATTATTCGGGTCCGCCGGTCGCACCCGGTGCCGCCACGCCGGCCGGCTTCGTCCGCGCCGGCGACGTGCCGGTCGCGCCGCAACCGCCGGTGGCCCGCTGGTGGGACGCGCTGGGCGACGCGACGCTGTCGGCGCTCGAAGCCCGCGCGCTCGCCGCCAATCCCGATCTCGCCGCGGCGCAGGCGCGCATCCGCCAGGCGCGCGCGGGGTTGCGCGAACAGAAGGCCGATCTGCTGCCCAACGGCAGCGCGAACGCCCTTTACGCGCATGCCCGCATCCCGGGGCTCGATCTCGGCCAGCTCGATACGAACGGGGGCGACAATGACCAGAGCCAGAGCGGTGGCCATTCGGGCTCCAGCCTCGACCTCTACAATGTCGGCTTCGACGCGACCTGGGAGGTCGATCTGTTCGGCGGCCAGCGCCGTGCGGTCGAGGCGGCACGCGCGACCGTCGGGGGTGCCGAGGCCGATCTCGCCGATGCGCAGGTCAGCCTCACCGCCGAGGTGGCACAGGCCTATGTCAATCTTCGCGATCGCCAACGGCGGATCGCGCTCAACCAGCGCTCGACCGAGATGCAGGCGCAGATGCTGGCGCTGACGCGGCAACGCTTCGATCGCGGCACTGCCTCGCGGCTCGACGTCGCGCGGCTGACGCAGCAGCTCGACACCACGCGCGCCAACGACACGCCGCTGCGCGCCGAGCGCGACGCCTATCTCGACGAGATCGCCACGCTCGTCGGGGAGGCGCCCGGCGCGCTTGATCCGACGCTGGCGGCGGAGCAGCCGATGCCGCTGCCGCCCGCGCAGGTCGCGATCGGCGATCCCGCCGCGCTGCTGCAGCGCCGGCCCGACATCCGCTCCGCCGAACGCATGCTCGCCGCCGACACCGCCAAGATCGGCCAGGCCGATGCCGACCGTTTTCCCAAGGTCAGCCTGATGGGGATCATCGGCATCGGCGGCGCGCGGCCCGGCGATCTCACGCATCTCGACGACTTCACCGCGCTGTTCGCGCCGCAGATCTCGTGGAGCTTCCTCGATTTCGGCCGCAACGCCGCGCGCGTCCACCAGGCCGAGGCGGTGCGCGACGAGGCCGAGGCCAAATATCGCTCCGCGGTGCTCGCCGCGTTGCGCGATGCGGAGGACTCGCTCTCGCGCTTCCGCTACCGCCGCGTGACCGTCGCGAGCCTGGCGCGCGCGGCGGCATCGGCCGACGAAGCCGTCGAACTCGCCCACCAGCGCTATGCGGGCGGGACGATCACGCTGATCGACCTGCTCGACGCCCAGCGCCAGCAGATCGCCGCCGACGAGAACCTTTCCGTCGGCAAGGCCGAGCTGACCGGCGATTTCGTCTCGATCCAGAAGGCACTCGGGCTGGGGTGGAGCGCGCCGGGCTGAGGCCGACGAGACCGTGCTCCTGCGTAGGCAGGAGCCCGGTGAGGAGCCACCGCGCCTGAAACCCTGGGCTCCCGCCTTCGCGGGAGAACGAATGATGTTTAAAACGCCGGCGCGAGCGCGAGCAGCGCGAAGCTGGCGAGCCAATGTTCACCCATATAATCGTCGCCCAGATGCGGCAGCGACGCCGCGAGATGAGCAGTCGCGGCGGCCTCGGCGACGGTCGCGATCGACGGCTGCGCGATCGCCAGCGCGCGCCAGCACCATGCGCGGCTGAGGTTGAGCCCGTCGAGATGCGCGATCTTGCCGTCGGCGCGGTCCGACACGCTGGCGGGGGCGAACAGCGTCGCGGGGCGGCGCTGCGCGGAGTCGGGCAGAAAACCGTCGAACCAGCGCGCGAATGCGTCGGTGGGCAGCACGCGGCTCATCAGCAGCGCCTCGCACAACGCGGACGAGAGAAATTCGTCACCACCCGGCTCCCACGCCTGGCAGCCGCGATCGCCCAAGAACCAATGTTTCGCGCGATCGTCGATCAGCGCGGCGAGCGACGGATCATGGTGGACCGCCCAGTCGCGCGCGAGGACGAGCGCGAAGGCGGTGTTGAAATGCGTACCGACGCGGATCGGATAGGTCAGCTTGGGCAGATGCGTCCGGAAGCGCGCGGCGAACACAGCGGCGAGCGGCGCCAGCGCCTCTCCCCAGCCGGCCTCGTGTCGCGTCGCCTCGCCGTGCAGCGCGAGCAGCCACGCCCAGCCATAGGGCCGCTCGAACCCTGCCATGCCCGGTCGATCGAGGAAGGCGATTTCGCCCGCGACCTTGTCGGGCACGAACATCGTATTGGCGCGGTCGCGGATCGCGGCGGCCTCGGGTATGTCGGGAAACAGCCGCGCGAGGCGCAGCAGCTGCCACCAGCCATGCACGCAGCTATGCCAGTCGAAGCTGCCGTGGAAGATCGGATGCAGCGCGGACGGCGTCGCCAGATCCTCGGGGCCGCTCAGGACGCGAAACTCGACGTTGGGATATTCGCGGCCGACATGGCCGAGCGTCATCGCCGCGAAGCGCGAGGCGGTGGCATGATCGAGAATCGTCATCGGAAACCAAATCCATAGAGCAGCGCGATATTGACGGCGAGCAGCGGCAGCGCGGTCGCGACCTGCTGGCGGATCACCGCATAGCGATCCCCGAGCCCGAGTAGCGCGGCGGGCACGAGATTGAAATTGGCGGCCATCGGCGTCATCAGCGTCCCGCAGAAGCCGGCCAGCATCCCGACCGCCGCGACGACCGCGGGGTTGCCGTGATGCGCGTGGATCAGCAGCGGCACGCCGATCCCGGCGATCATCACCGGGAAGGCCGCGAACGCGTTGCCCATCACCATCGTGAACAGCGTCATGCCCAGCGCATAGGCGAGCACCGCGCCGATCAGGCTGCCCTGCGGGATCGCTTCGCCCGCCAGCCTGCCGACGACGTCGCCGACGCCGGCGAGCGCGAACACCGCGCCCAGGCTCGCCAGCATCTGCGGCAGCAGCGCCGCCCAGCCGATCGTATCCATCAGCCGCATGCCCTCGACGAACGGCGTGGCGGCGCGGGGCCGGAGCCAAGCATAGCCGATCGCGAGCGCGACCAGCACGCCCAGCGTCAGCGAGACGAGCGTGCCCTGCTTGGGATCGACGAGGCTCGGCAGCAGACGAAACGCGAGCGTACCGGCCACCGCGGTCGCGGGAATGACGAGCGCTGCCACGAACAGCGCATTGCCGCGGGGCGGCGGTGCGTCCACCGCCGGCGTCGGGGCCCGCTTGAGCAGCCCCGTTCCGGCGATCGCGACGAGCCCCAGCACGAGCACGCCATTGCCGATGTCGCCGAGCCGGTCGCCGCCGAGGAAGCTCAGCGCGAGCAATGCGTAGAAGGCGGCATGGCCCAGCCGGCGCGCGCGCAGGCTGAGCGTCGCAAACGCGACGAACATCACGCCCGCAACGACATAGACCGCGCCCAGCCCGATCATCGGTCCAGAGCCTTCCGCCGCCCGAGTCGCCGGTCCAGCCACAACAGTCGCGCGCCGTGGATCAGGAAGGCGGCGACCGCGCTCGGGATCGCCCAGACCGAGAGTTGGAACGGCATCAACTCGATTCCGTAGCCGGCGAGCGCGCCCTTCATCAGCAGGATCGAGCCGACCGCGATGAAGATGTCCTCGCCGAACAACAGCCCGACATTGTCGGTCGCCGCCGCCAGCGCCGGGATGCGCTCGTCGCCCTCGGCGGCCGTCCCCGCCTGCGCTTCGGCGGCGGCGATCGCCATCGGCGCGAGCAACGGCCGCACCGTCTGCGCAGGCCCCGCGATCGAGATCAGCCCGAGCGCCGCGCTGATCTGGCGGAACAGCAGATAGACGATCAGCAGCCGCCCCGCGCTCGCGCCGCGCATCGACGCCACGATCGCGCGCGCGCGTTGCTGCAGCCCGTAGCGTTCGAGCAGCCCGATCGCGGGGAGCACGAGATAGATGACGGTGACATAGCGATCGGCGTTGAACGCTTTGCCGAACGCGGCGAGGATCGCGAGCGGCGGCATCCCCGCCGCGAGCCCGGTCACCGCCGCCGAGACGATCACGACGAGCAGCGGGTTGAAGCGCAGCAGGAAGCCCGCGACGATCACGACGATGCCCGCGAGCACGAGCATCAGGCGATCGTCCGCCCGTCGCCGTCCGCCGACGCGCCATAGCCGCCGCCGCCGGGCGTCTCGATCACGAACACGTCGCCCGCCGCCATCTCGACCGAGGCGGTAGAGCCCAGCGTCTCGACACGGCCATCCGCGCGCTCGACACAGGTCGCGCCGACACCGCCCGATGCGCCGCCGTCGAGCCCGAACGGCGGTACGCGGCGGCGATTGGCGAGGATCGCGGCGCGCATCGGCGTGAGGAAGCGGAGGCGCCGGGTCGCACCGTCGCCGCCGGCGTGCGCGCCCGCCCCGCCCGATCCCCGCCGGATCGCGAACGCCTCGACGAGCACGGGAAAGCGCGTCTCGAGCACCTCGGGGTCGGTCATCCGGCTGTTGGTCATGTGGGTCTGCACCACCGCGGTGCCGTCGAAGCCCGGGCCCGCGCCCGATCCGCCCGCGATCGTCTCATAATATTGGCGGGCGTCGTCGCCGAAGGTGAAGTTGTTCATCGTGCCCTGCGATCCCGCCATCGCCCCGAAGGCACCCAACAGCGCGTCGGTGACGACCTGGCTGACCTCGACATTGCCCGCGACGACCGCGGCGGGATACCGCGGATCGAGCATCGAGCCCGGGGGGATGACGATCGTCACCGGCGCGAGGCAACCGTCGTTCATCGGCACCGCCTCGTCGAGCAGCGTGCGGATCACGTAGAGCACGGCGGCCCGCACCACCGATCGCGGCGCGTTGAAATTGCTCGCTTGCTGCGCGCTGGTGCCGGTGAAGTCGACGACCGCGCGGCCGGCCGCGGCGTCGACCGTGACCGCGACGCGGATCGTCGCGCCCGAATCGAGTTCGTAGGCGAAGGCGCCGTCGTGCAGCCGGCCGATCAGCGCGCGCACCGCCGTCGCGGCATGATCCTGCACATGCCGCATATAGGCCGCGACCACATCACCACCGCGATCGGCGCAGAGCTGGAGCAAGCCTTCGGCGCCGCGGGCGCAGGCGGCGACCTGCGCCTTGAGATCGGCGACGTTCATCTCGATCGCGCGCGACGGATGGGCGCCGGAGGCCAGCAGGTCGCGCACCGCCGCCTCGCGGAAGTCGCCCGCATCGACGAGCAGCAGATTGTCGATGACCACCCCCTCCTCCTCGATGCTGCGGCTGTCGGGCGGCATCGACCCCGGGCTGATCCCGCCGATGTCGGCATGATGCCCGCGCGCGGCGACGAAGAAGGCGGGCGTGTCTCCCCCAGCGAACACCGGCATGATCACGGTGATGTCGGGCAGGTGCGTGCCGCCGTCATAGGGCGCGTTGAGCGCATAGACGTCGCCCGGCAGGATGCCGCGCCTGTCCGCGCCGCCGCCGCGCCGCGCCAGGATCGTGCGGATGCTCTCGCCCATCGAGCCGAGATGGACCGGGATGTGCGGCGCATTGGCGATGAGATTGCCGTCCGCATCGAACAGCGCGCAGGAGAAATCGAGCCGCTCGCGGATGTTGACCGAGGCGGCCGAATGCTGGAGCGCGGCGCCCATCTCCTCGGCGAGGCCCATGAACAGCCCCGAGAATATCTCCAGTCGCACCGGATCGACCGCGCTGTCGCCGGCCGCCTCCGCCTGCAGCGGCGCGTGGCGGGTGAGCAGCAGATTGCCCAGCGCATCGGCCTCGGCGCACCAGCCGGGCTCGATTACCGTGGTCGCATTGGCGTCGATGATGACGGCGGGGCCGGCGATGCGGTCGCCCGGCGCGATACCCGTGCGCGCGTGGACCGGCGTGCGGTGCGTCGCGCCCGCCATGAAGGTTTCGGCCTCGGCGATCGGCGGAAGGCTCGTCGTCGCGGGCGGCGGCAGGTCGACCGGCGGGGTGGCGGCGATCGCCTCCGCGCTCAACCGTTCGACGATCAGGTCGCGACCGCCGGCGAAGCCGAAGCGCGCGCGGTGCGCCTCCGCGAAGCCGGCGCGCATCGTCCCGGCATCGCCGAGCGCGACATCGATCAGATGATCGGTGCCCATGGTGCGCAGATGCGCGCGCGTCTCGACACGGATCGTATCGGTATCGACGCCCTCCCCCGCCAGGGCAGCGCGCGCCTGCCGGCCAAGCGCCTCGGCGGCTGTCTCGGTCGCGGCGGCGTCGTCGATCGGCAGCGCCAACGTGCGTTCGCGCAGCGTGCGGCGGTCGGCGAGCCCCATGCCGTAAGCGGACAGCACCCCCGCCAGCGGGTGGATCAGCACCGTCGCGATGCCCAGCGCGTCGGCGACGAGACAGGCGTGCTGGCCGCCGGCGCCGCCGAAGCAGGCGAGCGTGAAGCGCGTCGCATCGTGGCCGCGACCGACCGAGATCGTGCGGATCGCCTTGGCCATGTCGGCGACCGCGATCGCGACCAACCCTTCCGCGGCCGCCTGCGGGGTCATCGGTTTGCCAGTGGCACGCTCGATGTCTGCGCAAAGCTCGGCGAAGCGCGCCTCGGTCGCGCCGCGATCGAGCGGCGCGTCGCCAGTCGTGCCGAACAGGCTCGGGAAATGCGCGGGCTGGATCTTGCCGAGCAGCAGATTGCAGTCGGTGATCGTCAGCGGGCCGCCGCGGCCGTAGCAGGCGGGGCCGGGCACCGCGCCCGCGCTCTCGGGCCCGACCAGCAGACGCGCGCCGTCGAACCGGCAGACCGAGCCGCCGCCCGCCGCGACCGTATGGATGCGCAGCATCGGCGCCGCGATCCGCACGCCCGCCACCACCGTCTCGACGTCGCGCTCGTAGCGGCCGGCATAGAGCGAGACGTCGGTCGAGGTGCCGCCCATGTCGAAGCCGATGACGCGATCGAAACCGGCCTGGCGTGCAGTCGCCGCCATGCCGACGATGCCGCCCGCCGGCCCCGACAGGATCGCGTCGCGCCCCCGGAACACGCGCCCGTCGGCAAGCCCGCCGTTCGACTGCATGAACAGCGGCGTGCCGCCCAGCGCCGCGCTCAGCCCCTCGACATAGCGGCGCAGCACCGGCGAGAGATAGGCATCGACCACGCTGGTATCGCCGCGCCCGACCAGCTTGATCAGCGCGCCGACCTCGTGGCTTACCGACACCTGCGTGAAGCCGATCGCGCGCGCCATGTCGGCGAGCGTGCGCTCGTGCGCGGTGTGGCGATAGCCGTGCATCAGTACGATCGCCGTGGCGCGCAGGCCGCGCGCGAAGGCCTCGGCGAACGCGGCGCGTGCCGCCTCCAGGTCGAGCGGCCGCAGCACCATGCCGTCGGCCGCGACGCGCTCGTCGATCTCGATCACCGCAGCATGCAGCGGCGCCGGCCGGACGATATGGCGCGCAAAAATGTCCGGACGTTCCTGCGTGCCGATGGTCAGCGCATCGCCGAAGCCGCGCGTGATCGCGAGCAGCACGGGTTCGCCCTTGCGCTCGAGCAGCGCATTGGTCGCGATCGTCGTGCCGATGCGGACGTCGGCCAGCGGCAGCGCGCCCGCACCGCAGCCCGTGAGCAGGCGGATCGCGGCGACGGCGGCATCCTCGCGGCGCGTGGGGTCCTCGGACGGCAGCTTGGCGGTGACGACGGCGCCGTCGGGGCGGCGCGCGACGACGTCGGTGAAGGTGCCCCCGCGATCGATCCAGAATTGCCAAGCCGCCATCGCCGACGGACATGCCATCAAGCCGGACGAGACGCCAGCAGCGCGCGACGGTGAACAGATGAGGGGGACGGATGGGGTGGGCGATCCGTTTCGCAGGCGATAAGGGGGGCGGATGACCATCCGCCGCCTCGTCCTGATCCTGCTGTCCCTGCTCGCCGCGACGCCCGCCATCGCGCAGGACGTCGATCCGATCGTCACCGCGACGCAGGCGCTCGACAAGGCGGCCGCCGAGTTCAAGGCGGTCGACACCGCCTTCGACGCACGCACCGACCGGACTGCGCGCGAAGCGCTGCAGGACCGCGCGACCGCGGTGAAGACCACGGCCACCGCGCAGGTGACGGTGCTGACCGCGCAGCTCGCGCTGATCGACGCGCGCGTCGTCCAGCTCGGGCCGGTCACGCCCGGAGTCGCCGAGGCGCCCGACATCCGCGCGCAGCGCAAGCTGCTCACCCAGCAGCGATCGACGGTCGACTCGGCGATCAAGCGCGGCAAGCTGCTAGGCGTCGAGGCGGACCAGCTGGCGGGCGAGATCGGCGCAAGCCAGGCCAATGCGTTCAGCGAGCGGATGTCGCAGCGCGTCGGCTCGCCGCTGACCGCCGCCTTCTGGTCGCCCGTCGCCCAATCCTTTCCGCGCGATGTCCGGCGGACGGAGCTGTTCGTCGACGCCGAACTTGCGGCGCTGCACCGCGGCGCGACGGCGGGCGGCATCCTCGCCGCGCTGCTCGGCGCGCTCGCAGCGCTCGTGCTGATCTGGCCCGTGCGCGTCGCGCTCCGCAAGCTGGGCCAGCATTATGTGATCGAGCGGGTGCCGGGCAACCGGATCCGCCGATCGGGGCTCGCGATCTGGCTGGTGGCGATCGGCACGCACATACCGTGGTTTGCAGCGGGCGCCCTGCTCGCCGGCCTGCGCACAGCGAACATGGTCGCGCCCGCCTGGGCCGACCTTGCGACCGCGTTCCAGAAGGCGACGTTCATCGCGGCGTTCATCGCCTCGCTGGGTGGCGCGCTGCTTCAGCGCAGGCAGCCGTCTTGGCGCCTGATCGCGATCCTCGACGACACCGCCCATGCGCTGCGGCCCTGGACGTTCGCCGCCGCGGGCCTCGCGTTCGCGGGCACGCTGCTCACCGCCTTCGTCGATTCGGCGGGCGCGAGCGGACCGGCGTCGGAGTTCACCGATGGTATCGTCACGCTGCTCTACATCGCGCTCGTCCTCGGCATATTGATCAGCGGCGCGCGGCTGCGCGCGAACGCGACGCGCGATCTCGAGGAGGATGCGCAAGCCGATCGCACCGGCGCCGCCTTTATCTCGCTGGCGGCATGGGCGATGCTCGTCGCATCGGTGGCCGCGCTGGCAATGGGCTATCTGAGCCTCGCCTTCTTCTTGTCGCGCTTCATCGTGTGGATCGCGATCGTCGCTGCGGGGCTCTATCTCGGGCTGGTCGCGACCGACGACATCTGCAGCAGCCTGTTCGCGCGCGACGGACGGGTCGCGAACGCCTTCCATCACGGCTTCGGCGTCCGGCGCAGCCTGGTCGACCAGTTCGGCGTCGCGCTGTCGGCGGCGCTGCGGCTCATCCTGATCGCGCTGGCGCTGAGCCTGATCTTCATGCCGTTCGGCTCGAACATCGGGACGCTGTTCGACCAGATCGGTCGCGTCTCGCAGGGCGTCACGATCGGGCAGATCACGATCTCGCCGGGCGCCATCCTGCGCGCCTGCGCGGTGCTTGCAGGCGGCCTGTTCGTCGTCCGCGGCATCCAGAGCTGGCTGACCAACCGCTATCTGCCTGCAACCGAGCTCGACGCCGGTGCGCGCAATTCGATCAGCATGGTCGCGCGCTATGCCGGGCTGATCCTCGCGGTGCTGTGGGCGATGGCGTCGCTCGGCATCGGGATCGAGCGGATCGCGCTGCTGCTCTCGGCGCTGTCGGTCGGCATCGGCTTCGGCCTGCAGGCGATCACGCAGAATTTCGTATCGGGGCTGATCCTGCTCGCCGAGCGGCCGGTCAAGATCGGCGACTGGGTCAAGATCGGGGACCAGGAAGGCGACGTGAAGCGGATCAGCGTACGCGCGACCGAGATCATGATCGCGGACCGTTCGACGCTGATCGTGCCCAATTCGGAGCTCATCACCAAGTCGATCGTCAACAAGACGATGGCCGATCCGCTCGGGCGCATCCAGCTGCAATTCTCCGTGCCGCTGGGCACCGACGTCGACCAGGTCAAGGACATGCTCGACAAGATGTTCGAGGAGGCGCCCGCGGTGCTCGACGATCCGGCGGTAAAGATCTTCATCGATTCGATCGCGGACGGTCGCGTCAACCTCAACATGTTCGCCTATGTCCGCAGCCCCCGCGACGTCTATCCGACGCGCAGCGAGATCCTGTTCAAGCTGCTCCAGCAGATGCCCGAGGCCGGCATCGAACTCGGCACGACGCCGCAACAGGTCCAGTGGATCGGTGCCGCGCCGACCGGCGCACAGGGCGTGATCGACGATGGCGAGAAAGCGTAGTTCATCGACACCGTTCGTCCTGAGTAGGGGCTGAGCGCAGCCGAAGACCCGTATCGAAGGATCGCTCCACCCGGCCACGGTCCTTCGATACGCCATTTCGACAGGCTCAATGGCTACTCAGGACGAACGGCTGGGTGAATAGACCGCAGTCAGGCCCGCCGGTAACGGAACAGCAGCAGCGGCCGCGCCAGCGCGAGGCCTGCCAGGAAACCGCCGACATGCGCCGCGGTGCCGATCGTGTCGCCTGCGGGCACACCGGGAATTCCCGCCGAGGTCAGCGTGATCAGCGCCTGCAGTCCGATCCACGCCGCCGCCAGCCACAGCACATGCAGAAGCTTGCCCGGGATCGGCCCCCAGTTCTTCACGGTCTGCCGGCTGTAGAGCAGCGCATAGGCCGCGATCACCGCCGAGCCAGCGCCGCTCGCGCCGATCATCGGGATCGCGCTCGCCGGATCCGCCAGCCACTGCGCCCCCGCCGCGGCATAGGCGCCGACGACATAGAGCACGACAAGACACAGCGGCCCGATCGACGCCTCGACCAGCCTACCGCAGAAACCGATCATCAGCAGGTTGAACCCGACGTGCAGCAATCCGCCATGGACCAGCGTGGCACTCAGCGGGGTCAGCCACGCCGGCACCGCGCCGGCGATCGCCAGCCCCGACGTCCAGCGCGCGGGAATGAAGCCGGCGAGCAACGCCACGCGATCATCCTGCCCCGCGCCGTGGGCGCTGAGCCACGCGAGCGCGGTGACGATGACGATCGCGATCGTCGCGCGAGCAGGAGGCAGACGCATCGCGCCGTCGTATCGCTGTACCGGACCCGCCCTAGATGAACTGGATGCTGTCGACCGTGTAGAAGCGATCGCCCGACGGCACGGTCACCTCGACATCCTCGCCGACCTTGCGCCCGATCAGCGCACGACCCAGCGGCGAATTGTACGAGATCTTGCCCTGCTTGGCATCGGCCTCCATCTGGCCGACGATCTGGTAGGTGATCGGCTTCTCGTCCTCATCGATCAGATGGACGGTCGCGCCGAACACGATCTTGTCGCCCGACAGCGTCTTCGGATCGATCACCACCGCACGGCTCATCCGGTCCTCGAGATCGGCGATCGACGCCTCGATCTGGCCCTGACGCTCCTTGGCGGCATGATATTCCGCATTCTCGGAGAGATCGCCGTGCGCACGGGCCTCCTCGATCGCATCGATGATTCCGGGGCGCTCATGCTTGAGACGATGCAACTCGTCGGTGATCAGCCGGTGACCCTCCTCGAGCATCGGCATCTTTTCGACCGTCGCCATCCTAACCACGCCTTTCGTGTAAAAATTGCCACCCTCGGCCCCTCCCGATGGGCCGTCCAAACGCGTCTACGATGGTGGGAGTTTAATGCGGCAGCGAAGGATAATAGGATTGCAGCGGCCGTACTTCAAGCGGACGATCCCGCAATGCGGCGATTGCACGCGACGCAGCCACGCTCGCGGCGGCCGTGGTGAAGTAGGGAATCTTCTGCATCACCGCCGACACGCGGATTTCGCGCGAATCCTTGAGCGACTGCCAGCCCTCGGTGGTGTTGAAGATCAGGTCGATCCCGCCGTCCTTGATCCGGTCGACGATGTGCGGGCGGCCCTGCGCGACCTTGTTGACGCGCTGGATCGCGATCCCCTCGCCCGCCAGATAGTCGGCGGTGCCGCCGGTCGCGACGATCGTGAAGCCGATGTCGGCGAGCAGCTTAACGCCGGGCAGGATATGCGCCTTGTCCCCGTCCTTGACCGAGACGAACACCGTACCCCCGGTCGGCAGCACGACCCCGCCGCCGAGCTGCGACTTGTAGAAGGCCGCCTCGAAATTATCGTCGATTCCCATGACTTCGCCGGTGGACTTCATCTCGGGCGAGAGCACCGGATCTACGCCGGGGAAGCGGCCCCAGGGGAATACCGCTTCCTTGATCGCGATATGGCCGATGTCGTGCGCGAGGCTGGGCAGGTCGGCGAGCATCTCGCCCGCCATCACGCGCGCGGCGATCTTGGCCACGGGCACACCGATCGCCTTGGCGACGAAGGGCACGGTACGGCTGGCGCGCGGGTTGACCTCGATGAGATAGACCTCGCCGTCCTTTACCGCGAACTGGATGTTCATCAGCCCCTTCACCATCAGCGCGCGCGCGAGCACGTCGGCCTGACGCTCGATCTCGGCGATGATCGGTGCGGACAGGCTGTAGGGCGGCAGCGTGCAGGCGCTGTCGCCCGAATGGACGCCCGCCTCCTCGATATGCTGCATCACGCCCGCGACCTTGACGTCGGTGCCGTCTGCGATCGCATCGACGTCGACCTCGATCGCGTCGCGCAGATACTGGTCGATCAATACGGGCGAATCGCCAGACACTTGCACCGCAGTCTGGATATAATGGTCGAGCTGCTCAGGACCGTCGACGATCTCCATCGCGCGCCCGCCGAGCACATAGGAGGGGCGCACCAGCACCGGATAGCCGACGCGCTCCGCTGCCGCGATCGCCTCGTCGCGCGAGCGCGCGATGCCGTTGCGCGGCTGCTTCAAGCCCAGCCGCTCGATCAGCGCGGCGAAGCGCTCGCGATCCTCCGCCAGATCGATCGCGTCGGGCGAGGTGCCGAGGATCGGGATGCCAGCGGCCTCCAGTTCGGCGGCGAGCTTGAGCGGGGTCTGCCCGCCGAACTGCACGATCACGCCGTGGAGCGTGCCGTTCGACATCTCCACGTGCAGGATTTCGAGCACGTCCTCGACGGTCAGCGGCTCGAAATAGAGCCGGTCGGAGGTGTCGTAATCGGTGCTCACCGTCTCCGGGTTGCAGTTGATCATGATCGTCTCATAGCCCGCATCCGCCAGCGCGAAGCAGGCGTGGCAGCAGCAATAATCGAACTCGATCCCCTGCCCGATCCGGTTCGGTCCGCCACCCAGGATGACGACCTTCTTGGCGGACGACGGCATCGCCTCGTTCTCGGGCTCGCCGAAGGCGGGCGCCTCGTAGGTCGAATACATGTACGGGGTCTTTGCCTCGAACTCCGCCGCGCAGGTATCGATCCGCTTGAACACCGGGCGCACGCCGAGCCTGTGGCGCAGGTCGCGCACCTCGGCCTCGGTGACGCCCCCGGTCATCGCGGTCAGCGTGTCGTGGATCAGACCCGAACCGCGCGCGCTCATCCGCTCGGTCCCGGGGCGCAGATGCGCGCTCTCCAGCGCCAGCCAGGCGAGGCGGCGATCCGAAAAGCCCATCGCCTTGAGCCGACGCATCGCGGTCGCGTCCTGCGGCAGGCCGTCGGTGCGGACCTCGTCCTCGGCCGCCACGATCTCGCGCAGTCGTTCGAGAAACCAGGGATCGTATTTTGCGATCGCGTGGATCTCGTCGACCGTGAAGCCTTCGCGCAAGGCCTGCGCCGCGATCAGCAGCCGGTCGGGCGTCGGGCGCGCCAGCCCTGCCTCGATCTCCGAACGCGGACGGCCTTTGAGCGCATCGACGGGGTTGAGCCCGCACAATCCGGTCTCGAGCCCGCGTAGCGCCTTCTGCAGGCTCTCGTGAAAATTGCGCCCGATCGCCATGACTTCGCCGACGCTCTTCATCGCGGTCGTCAGCGTATCGTCGCTGCCCTTGAACTTCTCGAAGGCGAAGCGCGGGATTTTCGTCACGACATAGTCGATCGTCGGCTCGAACGATGCGGGGGTGGCCCCCGTGATGTCGTTCATGATCTCGTCGAGCGTGTAGCCGACCGCCAGCTTCGCAGCGACCTTGGCGATCGGAAAACCCGTCGCCTTCGACGCCAGCGCCGACGAGCGCGAGACGCGCGGGTTCATCTCGATCACGATCAGCCGGCCGTCGGCGGGGTTGACCGCGAACTGGACGTTGGAGCCGCCGGTCTCGACGCCGATCTCGCGCAGCACCGCGATGCTGGCGTTGCGCATGATCTGATATTCCTTGTCGGTCAGCGTCAGCGCAGGCGCGACGGTGATCGAATCGCCGGTGTGGACGCCCATCGG
>Ga0302314_10000522_pt1 | contig 71546 bp, 54 predicted proteins | sample III_Palsa_N2_3_FD_200533 | JGI IMG/M metagenome (GOLD analysis project Ga0302314, IMG submission 200533) | Peat permafrost microbial communities from Stordalen Mire near Abisko, Sweden - III_Palsa_N2_3 | ecosystem: Environmental > Terrestrial > Soil > Palsa > Peat permafrost | place: Sweden...
GACGGCGCAACCCGTCGAAGAGCAGCGGTTGTGCTTCCTTCTCACCGAGATACGCGACGATGCCACACATTTTATTTGTTGTAGCGGTTGCTGTGTTCTAAGGTCAAGGCACTATGGATTTATCGCCCGGGTCGGTCGTCTCCTCACGCGATGTTCTCTCGATTGTCATGGGCGGCGGGGCCGGGACCCGGCTTTTTCCCCTGACCAAGGACCGCTCCAAGCCCGCCGTCCCGCTGGCGGGAAAATATCGGCTGGTCGATATCCCGATCAGCCTCTGCATCAATTCGGGCTTTCGCCGCATCTTCCTCCTCACCCAGTTCAACAGCAGCTCGCTGCATCGGCACATCCAGCAGAGCTACCGCTTCGACGACTACTCCGGGGGCTTCGTCGAGATCATGGCCGCCCAGCAGACGCCGAAGAGCAACGCTTGGTACCAAGGCACCGCCGACGCCGTCCGGCAGAACCTCAAGCACTTCGACAGCCACGATCACCAGCTCATCCTGATCCTCTCCGGCGACCAGCTCTACCGGATGGACTTCCGCGGCTTGGTCGAGCAGCACCTCCGCTCCGGCGCCGATGTCACCGTCGCGACGATCCCGGTCGGGCAGGCCGATGCCAAAGGCTTCGGCATCATGCAGATCGACGAGGCGAAGAAGATCACCCGCTTCGTCGAAAAGCCGAAGGAACAGGCCGTCCTCGACAGCCTCCGCCTCGACGAGCGTTTCTCCTCCCAGCTCGGCCTGCCGGCCCACGAGCCCCATTACCTCGCCTCGATGGGCATCTACGTCTTCAACCGCAAGGTGCTCAAGGCCGCCCTCTCCGGCATCGAGCCCGACTTCGGCAAGGACATCATCCCCACCCTGATTGAGACCCACCAGGTCAACGCCTACCTCTATCAGGGCTATTGGGAGGATATCGGCACGATCAAGGCCTTCTTCGAGGCCAACCTCGACATCTGCAACGAGATGCCGAAGTTCAACTTCTACGACTCGATCGCCCCGATCTACACCCACGCCCGCTACCTCCCCTCCTCGAAGGTCTCCAACAGCCAGATCGAGAAAGTCGTCATCGCCGACGGCTCGATCATCATGGACTCGAAGATCGAGCGTGCGATCATCGGCGTCCGCTGCCGCATCCACAGCGGCTCGATGATCAAGGACACCATCCTGATGGGCCAGGACAGCTACGAGAGCGACGCCGAAGCCCAGGAGGCCGAAAAACGGGGCCTCCCCCGGATGGGCATCGGCCACAACGCCCACATCGAGCGGACCATCGTCGACAAGAACGCCCGGATCGGCAACGACGTCCGGATCAGCCCCCATGGCAAGGCCGCCAACCTCGACGGGGACAACTACTACATCCGCGACGGCATCGTCGTCATCCCGAAGGGGGCCGTCATCCCCCACGGCACGGTCATCTAGCCCGGGAGCCGCCCGGGGAAGGAAACGAGAAACGGCGCATGAGCGGCACCCCCCACCCGCCCCACGCCGTCCTTCCCGCCCGTTGCGCCGGGGTCTGCTACCCGGCCGATCCGGAAGCCTGCCTCGATTATTTCCGCAAGTTCTTCGACCAGCCCGGCGCGGCAGCCTGGGAGGCCGATGCCGAGGCGGCCTTGAAACCCCATCGCGGCATCATCGCCCCCCACATCGACTTCCGGGTCAGCAGCAAGGCCTATAGCCACGCCTTCGCCCCCTGGCTGCGCCGTCCCGCCGCCGATCTCTACCTGATCCTCGGCGTCGGCCACCGGGCGCGGCGCGAATGGAGCCTCGACCGCCGCGACTACATCACCCCGCTGGGGCGCGTCCCGGTCGAGCCCTCCCTCCTCGCCGAGATCGCCCGGAGCTGCCCCTTTCCGCTCGACGATCCCTCCGCCCATCAGGGCGAGCATTCGATCGAGTTCCCCCTCGTCCTCCTGCAGGCCCTCCGCCGCCTGCGCGGCATTGAGCGCCCCTTCTCCTACATTCCCGTCCTCTGCGGCGGGATGTTCCGCGACGTCGCCGCCGGCCAGCCCCCCGGCCCCGATTCCCCGCTGGAACAGCTCGCCGCCGCCCTCCGCCCCCTCCTGAATCGCTGCGGATCGAACCTCCAGATCATCGTCAGCATCGACGGCTGCCACATCGGCCCCCGCTTCGACCACCCCTTCCAGGTCGACAAGGCCCGCCTCCGCGCCACCGCCGCCTGGGAAGAGACCCTCTGGCAGCAGGTCGAAGGGCGGAATATGGAAGGCTTCTTCTCCCACCTGGGGAAAGACGGCAACGCCCGCTACTTCGACGGCGTCGGGGCCCTCGCCCTCGCCCTGCGCCTCCTGGGCGACGATTTCCACCTTCGCCGCACCCACTACGAACAATGGTTCGACTCGAGCGACACCAGCGCCGTCACCTTCACCAGCGGCATCTTGGAATAACTCCACATCCGAATAGCCCTTAATCCCTCTCATGGCCCTCAGCGAATTCCATTACTTCAGCGAAGCCCTCGGCAAACAAACCGCCGCCAACATCATCCTCCCGCAAGGCAAGGGCAAAGGCCCCTTCCCCGTCCTCTACCTCCTCCACGGCCTCTCCGATGACCACACCATGTGGAGCCGCCGCACTAATGTGGAACGTTACGTCGCCGATCTCCCGCTGATTGTCGTCATGCCGGATGGCGGACGCGGCTTCTACTGCGACGCCCCGGAGGGCTTCGCCTATGAGACCGCCATCGCCCGCGACCTGATCGGTTATATCGACACGGTTTTCCAGACCCAGGCAACCCGCGCCGGCCGCTGCATCAGCGGCCTCTCGATGGGTGGCTACGGCGCGGTCAAGCTGGCGCTCCGTTTCCCCGAGCTCTTCGTCTCCGCCCACAGCCACTCCGGAGCGGTCGATTTCGCCCACGGCTTCTGGCGGGACAGCCCCGAATTCCGCCGCATCGTCGGCCCGGAGGCCGTCGGCGGCCCGCACGACCTCTATCGCCTCGCCGAGAACGCCGCTGCCCAGGGCGCCACCTTCCCCTGGCCCGCCCTCCGCCTCGACTGCGGCGCCGACGATTTCCTCATCGAAGACAACCGCTCCTTCCACACCCACCTCGACCAGCTCGCCATCCCCCACGAATACCAGGAACACCCCGGCGCCCACACCTGGGACTATTGGGACCGCCACATCGTCGAGGCGATCGCTTTTCATGCGCGGCATCTGGGATTGAAATCATAAGATAGTCTTATCGGCTCCCCTTTTTTGGGGGAGGCCGCCCCTGGTCCCCATTGGGAGAGATATCCACACGCTTTGCGAAAGCAGTCTCTTGCGATAGCTTAAACGAAACGCTCTATCCCATGAAAAAGCCTCTTCGCTCAATCCCCAAACCTTCCAAAAAGCTTTCTTGGAAAGAAACCGCCAAACAGATGGCCCAGGAAAAAGAATCCTGGAGCGATTTCGACGCCACGCTCTCCGACGGCCTCTTCGACCCCGGCAGGGGTCGCAGAGATTAGCCGGTGGTTGAGCAAAGCGACACCACCGGTATATGATTGAAAGCAGTCTGCGCTCCGAGGCTGATTTCTCTCCCCGATCAACTCTCGCCGGAGCGCAAGGGAAGGAGACGAAGCATAAGTCAGGGGTGTCGCCACGCGCAGGATTGCCTCCCGGCCATGCAAGTTAGTTTCCCCATACGAGTACGTTGCGCTTCGCGCAGGTATTGCCTCCCGGCCATGCAAGTTAGTTTCCCCATACGAGTACGTTGCGCTTCGCGCAGGTATTGCCTCCCGGCCATGCAAGTTAGTTTCCCCATACGAGTACGTTGCGCTTCGCGCAGGTATTGCCTCCCGGCCATGCAAGTTAGTTTCCCTATACGAGTACGTTGCGCTTCGCGCAGGTATTGCCTCCCGGCCATGCAAGTTAGTTTCCCTATACGAGTACGTTGCGCTTCGCGCAGGTATTCCATGCTGGCGCCCCGCCTCCCCGCCCGCTAAACCCAACGGATGAGTGATGTTCGTGTCCGTTTCGCCCCTTCTCCCACCGGGCTGCTCCACATTGGTGGCGCCCGTACCGCTTTATTCAATTGGCTCTACGCCCGCCACACCGGCGGCAAGCTGATCCTCCGCATCGAGGACACCGACGCCGCCCGCAACAGCCCCGAGGCAGTCGCCATCATCTTCCAGGGCCTCACCTGGTTGGGACTCAATTGGGACGAGGGCCCGCAGGCCGACGGCACCAGCAAAGGCGACAAGGGCCCCTATTTCCAGAGCCAGCGCCGCGACATCTATCAAAAGTACGTCGCCCAGCTCCTCAGCGCGGGCAAGGCCTACGAGCACGAGGGTGCGGTCAAGTTCAAGACCCCCCGTACCCCCGCCGTCATCCCCGACCTGGTCTGCGGCGAGGTCACCTTCGACCGGACCACCGACCCCGACCTCGTCATCCAGCGCAAGGACGGCTCCCCCGTCTTCCACCTCGTCAACGTCGTCGACGACCTCGAGATGGCGATCACCCACGTCATCCGCGGCGAGGACCACCTCTCCAACACCCCGAAGCACCTCGCCCTCTTCGAGGCCCTCGGCGCCCAGCCGCCCCGCTACGGCCACATTCCGCTGATCCTGAACGTGAACGGCTCCAAGATGAGCAAGCGCGACGAGGGCGCCTCGATCGGCGAATACATCGCCCAGGGCTACCTCCCGGAAGCGGTCCGCAATTATCTCTGCCTGCTCGGCTGGTCGCCGAAGGAAAACCGCGAGGTCATCGACATCGCCGAGGTGGTCGAGAAATTCGACCTCCCCCAGATCAACCGGGCCAACGCCCGCTTCGACCTGAACAAGCTCTTTTGGCTCAACGGCGAATACATGCGGAGCGTCCCCGTCGAGCGGATCGAGCCGCTGGCGATCCAGCTCCTCCGCGAGGCCGGGACCATCGGCGAGACCCATGACGCCGCCTACCTCCGCGCCGCCATCTCGATCGTCCGCGAGAAGGTCAAGCTGGGCAAGGAACTGGCCGATTGGCTCATCCCCTTCTACACCGAGGACTACGCCTTCGACCCCGCCGCCGTCGGCAAGGTCTTCACCGCCGAGGGCTTGGCGAACCTGGAGGAACTGCGCAAGAGCCTCGCCGACGCCGCCGACTTCGGCGCCGCCGCGCTGGAGGAGCGCTTCAAGACCCTCGCCGCCACCCACGGCAAGAAGATCGGCGCCTACATCCATCCCGTCCGCCTCGCCGTCTCCGGCCGCTCCGTCGGCCCCAGCCTCTACCACCTCCTCGAGGTCCTGGGGAAGGGCCGCGTCCTCGCCCGCACCGACCGGGCGCTGGAAAAATTCCGGAAATAGGCGAAGCTATGGAACGCATGACCTGGGCCAATCGGATCACCATCGGCCGGATCCTCCTCATCCCGGTCTTCCTGGGCGTCCTCCTTTACTATGCCAAGACCGACCGCGCCTGGGAACCCGACGAGCGGCTCCGCCTCGCCGCCTTCGCGATCTTCCTGATCGCCGCGATCTCGGACGGCGTCGACGGCTACCTCGCCCGCCATTGGAACCAGCGGACCCGGCTCGGCACCCTCCTCGATCCGATCGCCGACAAGCTGCTGGTCTTCACCGCCCTCATCGTCCTCGGAATGGTCCACTTCCGGACCCTGCCCGAATTCCCCCTCTGGTTCTCGCTCCTGGTGATCAGCCGGGACGTCCTCCTGGCGGGCGGCGCGCTCCTCCTCCACTACCTCCACCACCACGTCGAGGTCCGGCCCCACTGGACCGGCAAGGTCTCCACCTGCTTCGTCTTCGCCGCCATCTGCGCCGCCCTCCTCAAGCTGGGCTGGACCGAATATCTCTGCTGGATCGGCGGCCTCTTCACCTTCGCCAGCGCCATCTTCTATATCCGGGACGGAGCCCGCCAATTCAACGCCAGCGAGCACAGCCGCCCGTTATCCAAATGACCCATACCGTCGCCATTGTCGGCCGCCCCAACGTCGGCAAATCGGCCCTCTTCAACCGCCTCACCGGCAAGGAAATCTCCCTGGTCCACGACCAGCCCGGCGTCACCCGGGATCGCATTTCCCACACCTGCCGCTTCGACGGCCACGCCTTCGAGCTCCTCGACACCGGCGGCATCGGCCTGGTGGACGAGCAGGGCTTCTCCGCCGCCATCGCCCAGGAAGTCGAGATCGCCCTGGCCAGCGCCTCGGACATCCTCTTCGTCGTCGACGGCCGTGACGGCCTCACCCCGCTCGACGAGGAGATCGGCCGCAAGCTCCGCAAGCATGCGGATGGTAAGCAGCGCCGGGTCATCGTCGTCGTCAACAAACTCGACGTGCCGAAGCTCGACGGCATCCTCGACGAGTTCCACCAATTCGGCATCGGCGAGATGGTGGCGATCTCCTCCGCCCACGGGCGCGGCATCGACGACCTCCTCGACATGCTGACCACCCCCTGGAGCCGCGACGGCGGCCAGGTCCCCGAAGGCGAAACCCCGCTCGATCCCCCCATCCGCCTCTCCTTCCTCGGCCGCCCCAACGTCGGCAAGTCATCCCTGGTCAACGCCCTCCTCGAAGACAGCCGCACCATCGTCAGCCCCATCGCCGGGACCACCCGCGACGCGGTCGACGTCCCCTTCACCTGGAAGGGCCGCGCCTTCACCCTGATCGATACCGCCGGCATGCGCCAGAAGCGGAAGGTCCACGATCCCCTCGAGGCGAAGATGACCGGCCGGAGCGCCCACACCATCAACCGCGCCAACGTCTGCGTCCTCGTCCTCGACGCCATGGACGGCGTCCACATGCAGGACAAGAAGATCGGCGGCCTGATCCACGAGGCGGTCCGCCCCTGCCTGATCGTCATCAACAAATGGGACCTGGTCCGCGAACAGGGCGACGCCTCCAAGAAAAAGGAGCAGGAATACCTCGATGCCATCCGCAACGACCTCTTCTTCCTCGAATACGCCCCCGTCATCTTCGGCAGCGCCAAGACCGGCGAGCGGGTCGATCACATCCTCCGCGCCGTCGAGAAGATCGAGCTGAACCGCCGCCGCAAGATCGGCACCGCCGCCCTCAACGACTTCCTGCAGAAGGCCCAGGAGCGGCAGTCGCCCCCGCTGGTCAACAACCGCCGCTTCAAGATCTACTACGCCACCCACCAAATCGACGAGGCCCACCCCCAGCCGACCCCCACCCTGGTCTGCTTCATCAACAGTCGGAAGCTGCTGGTGCCGAATTACCAACGCTATCTGGAACTGCAGCTCCGCGAGACCTTCCAGCTCGAGGGGTGCCCGGTCCGCTGGATCTGGCGCGAAAAAGACTCTCTCGACGCCGAGGCCAAAATGTCGAAAATCATCGGAAAGCAATCCGGCAAATCGGAAAGCGCGGTCAGCCGCACCATCCGTCCCCGCCGTTACGAAGGCAAAGCGAAACCCACCCACACCGAGGAATCCCAATGACCACCCCCGCTCCCAAGAAATATTATTACGCCGACGCCGAGGGCCAGCCCGCCGGTCCCCACACCCCCGAGATCCTGCGCGAACTCCGCCACAAGGAAATCCTCAGCGACGAAACCTGGGTGATCGAGGTCGGCGGCACCGAGTGGATCGCCTACCACACCCTCGGCGCCTCCGTCACCGTCCCGCCGGTCCCGCCCGAGACCAAGCGGAGCACCGTCATCTACCGGCGGCTGATCACCTTCGTGATCTTTTTCCTCCTCTTCGGCCTCCTCTTCCTGGCCGGCACCCTTGCCGCCGCCGGCGCCTTCACCCTCCATCAGGCGGGCACGCCGATCACCGTCGACGCCCTCCAGCAAAACGCCCAGACGCTGGTCTGGCAAAACGGCGCCCCCACCCAGAACGGCTACATATTCCTCGGCGGCTCCCTCTTCGCCGCCCTGATCGTCGCCGGCCTGCTCGGCTTCACCAACGCCCTCCCCTGGTGCCGCCAACCCTCCCAGCGGTTGGCGAAGCGATAATCAGGGATTGCCACCGCGAAGCGTGCGCGGGTCTCTCCTTTCGTGGTCGCCTCGACCACCATCGGGGGATCTAAGGGGGGCATGGCCCCCTTACATCGCACAAGCTGCCCCCGTGCATCCCGGCCCGCCCATAGCCAGCGCGTTCGATCTGCTCTTGATACGCGCCACCTGAATGCCTGCGCGATAGCGCACGTAGTTCCCAGGGGAAACTAATTCGCATGGCCGGGAGGCAAACCCAGGAGCCCGCTCTCCCGCGCTCCTCATGTGCCAAGAGCGGAAAAAGCGAAACAGCCTCTCCCCCTGCGGGGGCGAGGGGCGGCAGCCCAAAGCTCTTAGGTGTTTTTCCGTCTTTTCTTCCCCTCTCCACCCGTTATTTTCCGCCCATGGAAGAAGTTGAAGGCTTGACCGAAAATAGCGAAGAAACCATCCAAGAACGCGCCCACGAAGGCCCCCATTGGTCCTCCTGGGTCGCACTGACCACCGCCGTCCTGGCGGCGATGGCCGCCGTGGCCGCCTTCCTGAGCGGCCACAATGAGACCGAGGCCATGCTCCACCAAATGAAGGCCTCAGACCAATGGACTTATTACCAAGCCAAGGGAATTAAGTCCAAAGAGGACGAGAATACCGATAAATTGCAGGCCCAGATCGCCACGCTCCAGGCGCTCATCGCCCCCAAGTCCTCAAAGGCATCCTCCACCACGACTGCCGCTCCCGCCCCCACCGACGCTGAGCTGGCCCAGAACGTCGCCCGCTACAAGGAAGAACAGGAAAAGATCAAAGAAAAAGCCGCCGATTTCGAGAACGAGGAGAACGTCGAACTCGGCCGCCACGAAATCTTTTCTAAGGGTGTGATCCTCTTCCAGGTCGCCATCGCCGTCGGCGCCATCGCCATCCTGATGAAGAAACGGCGCTACTGGGCCGTCAGCCTCGCCTTCGGCCTCGGCGGGGTCCTCTTCCTGGTGCTTGGCCTCCTGCAATACCTGAAGCATTAGAACCGTTCCACCCTCCGACCCTGGAAGGAGCGCACCTCAAATCACCCGCGCTGAGGGGAGGGGAGGCCGATTCTCGCCGAATCCGAGTCACGCCTACCACGCGGACGCGAGAAGCGCGGGAGAGCGGGTCAGTCGGTTTTAGGTAGTGGGGATCGGGGGAAGATCGAACGTGCTGGGTATGGGCGGACCGGGATGCACGGGAGCAAAGAGCAGGGAACGACGCAAAGGGGCTGCGCCCCCTTGGACCCTGCCATGATTCGATTGGCAACCTCTATGGGAGCTAAGTCGGCTAATTCTCCTCCCCTCATCCCCCGCCATTGCGTAGCCCCCCCTCTTGGGGTTAACTATACCCATGGAGACACGGCTGCGGATCGAGGGGATGACCTGCGGGAACTGCGCCCGGCACGTCCAGGAGGCCCTCCTCTCCGTCCCCAATGTCGCCGGAGCCGAGGTCGATCTCGAAGGCCAGCAGGCCCTCGTCTCCTGGACCAAGCACCCGGAAAGCTTCGACCCTCTGCTCGAAGCCGTCGCCGGCGCGGGCTACACCGCCATCGTCGAGGCGGCGGGCGCCGACGCCCCCTCGCCCTGGGACCGGGTCCTCTTCGTCGGCCTCCCGGTGACCGCGATCCTGATGCTCTGCGAGTGGGTCTTCCGGGTCATGGACCAGCCCTGGTACGGCTGGTTCTCCCTCTTCCTTGCCCTTCCCGTCCAGGCGCTGGTCGGCACCCCCTTCTACCGCGCCGCCTGGACCCAGCTCTGGCGGAACCGGCTCACCATGGACACCCTGGTGGCGCTCGGCAGCGGCAGCGCCTTCCTCCTCAGCCTCTACGGCCTGCTCCGGCCCGGATCGCTCCAGCACCTCTATTTCATGGAATCGGTCGCGATCCTCTCGCTGGTCGGCCTCGGCCATTGGCTGGAGGCCCGGATCGCGCGGCGGGCCAACCGCACCCTGCGGACCCTCCTCTCGCTCGCCCCCGTCCGCGCCCGCCGCCTCTCCTCGGGCGGCGTGGAGGAGGAAGTGCCGGTCGGCGAACTCAAGCCCGGGGAGATCATCCTCCTCAAGCCCGGCGACCGCATCCCCATCGACGGCGAGATCGTCGAGGGCCACGGCACCTTCGACGAGAGCCTCCTCACCGGCGAGGCGACTCCCGCCGAGAAGGGGCCCGGCATGCCGGTCTACGCCGGGACGCTCAACCTCAACCGCCGCATCGTCGTCCGCGTCACCGCCCTCGGCTCCGAGACCGCCCTCAGCCACATCGTCGCGGTGATGAAGCGGGCCCAGCAGAGCCGCGCCGCCATCGAGGGATTGGTCGACAAGGTGAGCAATATCTTCGTCGTCGCGGTCGTCTCGCTGGCGATCGTCACCCTCATCGGCTGGGCGATGCTCGGCCACGCCGGCTGGGAGAAGGCCCTCATCACCGCGATCTCGGTCCTGATCGTCGCCTGCCCCTGCGCCATGGGCCTGGCCACCCCCGCCGCGATCCTGGCGGCGAGCAACGTCGCCGCCCGGCGCGGCGTCCTCTTCCGCGATGCCTCGGCGCTCGAAAAATGCGGCCGGATCAGCGCCGTCCTCTTCGACAAGACCGGCACCCTCACCGAGGCTTCCGCCTCGGTCACCCATGTCGAGCTCCATCGGATGGGGGCGGACGAATTCGGCGCCCTCGCCCGCGCCATGGCCAGCTCCAGCACCCACCCGCTCAGCCGGAGCCTCACCACCCACTTCTCCCAGGCCGCCCAGATCGCGGTGAAGGATTGGCGCGAGGTGCGCGGCGAAGGCGTCCAGGCCCAATACCAGGGCCAGCCGGTCCGCCTCGGCTCGGCCGCCTGGCTGATCGCCTCCGGCGTCACCTTCCCCGACGCCGCCCTCCCCAAGCTGGGGGAGATGCTCGGCCTCGCCGTCGGCAAGGAGCTGGTCGGCCTCATCACCCTGCAAACCCGGGTCCGGCCCGAGGCCGCCCGGGTCGTCCGCCAGCTCATCGACCGGGAAATCCTGGTCTATCTGGTGACCGGCGATACCCCGGCGGCGGCCCATCAACTGGCCGCCGAAGTCGGCATCCCGGAGAAGCACGTCTACGCCGGCGTCCGCCCCGAGCGGAAGGCCGACCTCATCATCCGCCTCCAAGCCGAGGGAAAGAAAGTCGCCTTCGTCGGCGACGGCATCAACGACGCTCCCGCGCTCGCCCAGGCCGACCTCGGCATCGCCGTCATCGGCGCCAGCGACGTGGCCCGGGAATCCGCCGACGTCGTCCTCCTCAAGCGCGACCTGGAAGCCCTCCCCGAGATCCTCGCCCTCAGCCTCGCCACCCTCGCCACCATCCGGCAGAACCTCTTCTGGGCCTTCGCCTACAACACCGCAGCGATCCCCCTCGCCATGGCCGGGATCATCACCCCCGTCTTCTCGGCCCTGGCGATGGGCCTCTCCGATGTCTTCGTAATGGCGAACGCCTGGCGCCTCTCCAAGTGGAAGCCGTCGACCGAGCTGCCCGTCACCGGGAAGATTTGAAGGACTGTTAAAGCAAGTAGGCGCGATGGACGCCAAGCAGGTGGGCCGAAATCGCCAGATGGGCAACCACCCCGGCCAAGATCGCGCTGCCCAGGTTTCGCGTGAAGAGAAACCAGACCGTAAAGACCAATCCCATCTCCAACGCCCCCGGCCAATGGGCCGGATCGAACGCCACCGTCATCAGCACGGCGGTAACAGCAGACCGGATTGAAAATTCCCCCAGCGGCACCGTCTCGAAGCGGACCCGGATAAAGAACCGCATCAGAAACCCGTAGATGAAAATGGCCGAGGCCACCGGAAAAACCACGCCCTCACCCAAAATCCGAAAGAACATCAACCCACCCGCGATCTGCCCCGGCCCGAAAACATAATAGGGATCGAACCGATACCGCACCTCCGCCGGGAAAAGCGGCAACAGCGCAATCCAAGCCGCCGCCCCGAAAAGCCCAATCGCCGCACTGGTCCAGGGCCGCCCCGCCGCCAATGGCGGCCAGCGAACCAACTGAAACGCCATCACCACCCCAACCGCGAAGACCTTGACCGGATAAAGCAGATAGACGACGCGCGGATCGATAAAATCAGGCAGCGAAAGCAACGCCCAAACCGCGAGCGGGGCGAGATAAGGGAAGGCGGAGTGGGCGACGAGGCGTTGTTTAAGGCTCATGGAAAATCAACCCTCCAGCTCGCCACGCGCCCCCTGCCAGATGCGAAGCACTTCGATTTGATGGGATTCGGGGTGGGCCCTGTAAACGATGCGATAATGCGAATGGACGATCTCCCGCAGATTCTCTTCGCCGAATTCCGACACCCCGATCAACGGAAACTCTTCCAAGGAACGGAGCTGGGCGACGAGCTCCAAGCCGACCCGGCGGGCCGCCACGGGATTTTCCTGAAAGATGAAATCGACGATTTCCGCCAGATCACCCTCCGCCAACCGGGTGAGGACTACTCGGCAGCCCATTGCTCGATCTTCCCGGCCACCTCATCGAGCGAAACCGTATCCCCCCGGCGCGCCTGATCGAGCCCCAAACGGACACCGGCCATGAAATCAACCTCGGCCCGGATCTCAGCCAGGGTCGCGGTTTCGGGCAACCGCCGGATGGCATCGAGCACAAGCGCCTTGTCCGTCATGAGTTCACCCTAACTTCGCGAGGATCGAAATCAAGACCGCGCCACGTCACCGTCCCCCCGCCAACACCGTCAACGTCCCACTCGTCACCCCCAGCTGGCTCGCCGCCTGCAGCCGCGAGAGCAGCGCCTCGGGCGCGACCGTCCCGGCGAGCAAAGCACGATAGGTCCGATAAGCCTCGGCGGCGGCCTCCGGTTCCTCCCGCAGCAGTTCGAGCCGGAAATGGCGGGCGCCCCGCGCCGCAAAATCGGCGAGGAAAGCCGCCCCGCTCTGCGCCCGCCCGTGATAGACCGTGTTGCGGCAGCCAACATCGGCCATCACCGGATGGGCGACGCCAACCCGATCCTTCAACGCCACCCGATGCGTATCGCAAGGCCGCCCGCAATTGGTGTGATCGGTCCCCTCGGAAAGAAAGGCGGCAAAAACGCAGTGCTCCATATGGAACATCGGCATGTGCTGGTGAAGGACCAGCTCGAACCATTCGGGCGGCGCGGCATCGAGGAGATCGCCGACCTGCCGGGCGTTGAGATCATAGGAAACCGTGATCCGCTCCAGCCCCCATTCGGGCCGCATCAGGATCTGCGCGGTGAGCGGATTGGCGACGTTGAGCGAGAAATCGCCCAGCTTCTTCAGCGCCGAAGCGCGGAAATAATCGAGCGCGCCGAGATTGCGAATCAGCACTCCGTGCGGAGCAGCGTTCTCGATCAATTTAAAGAAGCCCTGCTCCCCCGCCTTTTGAATACGGGGCGTGGCGAGATAGACCTCGGCCCCCGGCACCGCACGGACGGCGGCGACCGCCTCCTTGTAACGGCGGATGTCCTCGAAATCGACATAGAGGCGGCGGCATCCGGCGGCGAGCAGCGCGTCGATTTGCTCCGGGGTCCGGCAAAGCACGCTGAGAACCGATTCGGCCCGCTCCTGTTCTCCGGTTTTGGAAAGAGCAGGCAGCAGACGCCCCAGCGCGGGAACCCCGGGAGCGCGCGGCACCTCGGCGGCTCCCGCCTTTTCGGCCAACTGCGCGGTCACTTCCCGGCGGAGCCGGTTCAACTCGCTCACCGGCACCATCACCTCGCCGACCAGCCGGTTCTCCAATCCCTCGAGGACGAAGGGCGTCTCGCCGAGGCGGCCCAATTGATCGCGCAGGCGCTCCGTGGTGAGCGGCTGCTTGCGGGCCGCCTCCAGCGAAAGCTGGGAGGAGGCAGAGACAGTCGCGCCCCCTGCGGTGGCGATCAACCGAAGCGGAGCGCCCACCGCCCCTTCGACGACAAATCTCACCGCCTGCCGCGCGGGCGGCGGCTCGTGCTCGAAGGTTTTACGGAGCGCGGCGTCGAGCTTGGGATCGTCGGTCTGATAGACCACGTCGCCGCGATGAATTCGGGCAAAGTCGATCCGGCCCCGCTCGAAATAGAGCGCGACCGGGCCGTCTTTTTTCCCCACTTTCACCTCCCAGAGCCGCCCGCCCTGCTGCGCGTTCTGATCGCCACCCGAATCAAAGAGGACGCCGTCCCCCGCCCGGAGCGGGTGATCGGAGGCGCCGGGATCGAGTTCGACATGGTCGTCGGCAATCCGCGAAACCGTGCCGACCAGCGGCCCGCGCTTGTTCGAGTAGCGCCCGTGGACCAGACGCTGGTGATTCACCCCATGCATCCAGCCGGAAAAAAGACCCCGCGAGAAAGTCATCTCCAGCTTATAACGATCCTCGGCGTCGGGCGCAGCTGAGACACTCTTTTGTTCAGCCAAAGCCGCATCAATCGCCTTCCGATAAACCTGGCAGACGGCGGCAACATACTCGGGCGCCTTCAACCGCCCCTCGATCTTGAAGCTGGCGACCCCGAGCCCGATCAAATTCGGAATCTCAGCAGCAGCGGCCAGATCCTGCGGGGAGAGAAGATAGGCCCGGTCCCCCAGGTCGCGGACCGCCCCATCAACGATCAATTGGTAAGGCAGACGGCAGGCCTGGGCGCACTCGCCCCGGTTCGCGCTCCGCTGGCCGAGCGATTCGCTGGTGAGACATTGCCCCGAGTAGGCGACACAAAGCGCCCCATGGACAAAAACTTCGAGCGGCGGGAGATCGGGCTGGGCAAACCGGGCCATCTCCCGGAGCGAGACCTCCCGCGCCAGCACCACCCGGGTCACCCCCTGCGCGGCGGCAAAGCGGGCCCCCTCCGGCGAAGTGATCGTCATCTGGGTCGAGGCATGGACCTCGACATCGGGCGCCACCGCCCGCGCCAGCTCGACCAATCCGAGATCCTGGACAATGATCGCATCGACCCCGGCCTGCTGCAGCAGGAGAAGAAATTCCTCCGCATCAGCCAGTTCCGAGGGGAAGACCAGCGTATTCAGCGTCACATAGGCCCGTACTCGCCGGGCATGGAGAAAAGCGACCAATGCGGGCAGCTCCTCGAGAGTGAAATTATCGGCCCGGAGCCGGGCGTTGAAGCGGGGCAGGCCGAAGTAGACCGCATCGGCCCCATTCGCCACCGCCGCGCGGGCGCACTCCCAATTCCCGGCGGGAGCCAGGAGCTCAGGCCGTAGAGGGCGGGCGATGGACGAAGACAGGTTCACCCGCCGACGTTATCAGAAAAACCCCCTTTCGCGGAGCCGAATCGTTGAAATTCCCATTTTTCCGGAGTCCGGCAGTAAAATTACTCACCCCTCCCCAGAGGGGAGCCCTTTTGGACCGGCCATTGACAAAAAGGGGCCGACCGATAGGCTGGTTCCCCTCTATGGTTCCTATCTCTCAAGCTTGGACAGTCGCCAGCTACGTCCTTGGCCAGAAGCTCAAGGGCAACAAGCGTTACCCGCTGGTGATGATGCTCGAACCCCTCTTCCGCTGCAATCTCGCCTGCGCCGGCTGCGGCAAGATCCAGTATCCCGATCACATCCTCAACAAGCGCCTCACCCCCGAGCAATGCTGGGCCGCCGCCGACGAATGCGGCGCCCCGATGGTCTCCATCCCCGGCGGCGAACCGTTGATCCACAATGAGATCGACCAGATCGTCGACGGCCTGGTCGCCCGCAAGAAGTACATCTACCTCTGCACCAACGCCCTCCTCCTCAAGAAGAAACTCGATCTCTTCAAGCCCTCGAAGTACCTCACCTTCAGCGTCCACATGGACGGCGGCAAGGCGGATCACGACGAGGCGGTCTGCCGTGACGGCGTCTACGAGGTCGCTCTGGAGGGGATCAAGGAGGCGGTCAAGCGCGGCTTCCGCGTCACCACCAACACCACCCTCTTCGACGGCGCCAACCCGGAGCGGGTCCGCGCCTTCTTCGACGAGATGATGAAGCTCAACGTCGAGGGGATGATGCTCTCCCCCGGCTACAGCTACAACAAGGCCCCCGACCAGGAGCACTTCCTCCACCGGGAAAAAACCCAGCAGCTCTTCCGCGAGATCCTCAAGGACAAGAAGAAGAGCTGGAAGTTCAACCTCTCCCCCCTCTTCCTCGAATTCCTCCAGGGGAACATCGATTACGAGTGCACCCCCTGGGGCAATCCGACCTACAACATCTTCGGCTGGCAGAAGCCGTGCTACCTCCTCCAGGAAGGCTACGTCAGCACCTTCAAGGAGCTGATCGACGACACGAAGTGGGAAAACTACGGCCACCGCAGCGGCAACGAGAAGTGCGCCGATTGCATGGTTCATTGCGGCTACGAGGCCTCCTCGGTCGACGACACCTTCGGCTCCTTCGCCGGCATGGGCCGCACCATCAAGGCGACCTTCGGCTCCCTCACCCCCGCCAAGTCGGCCAGCCGCTAAAGCCGCCGACCCAGCCGCCAACCTTTCAATCTTCTTCCTTCCATGCCGAACGCCGTCGATACCGGAGCCATGAACGAGGCCAAGCAGGGCGCCGCCGCCGCTAACCAGAACGGCACCCTCCAGGGCCGCGAATACACCTTCAGCAACGACCAGGACCGCCGCGAGGGCCTCGACGCCGCCTTCGATTACCGGGGCGATCTCACCCTCCGCCTCAGCAACGGCGAGACCATCGAGGGCTATCTCTTCAACCGCCATCCGGAAGGCAAGCCGCCCACCGTCCAGCTCTTTGTGAAGGGCGAGACCGCGGCCCGCGTCCTCCCCTACGTCGATATCGCCGGCATCTCCTTCACCGGCAAGGACCCCGCCGACGGCAAGTCCTACCTGGCGTGGAAGGCGAAGAAGCACGCCGAGCGCGCCACCGAGGCCCAGCAGATCGAGGCCGACCTGCGCGAAAAAGGCTACCTCTGATCCCGTAAGGGCTCGGCGGATACCTAAAAATTCACGGCCATGCGCCGCGATCTCAACTGGAAGACCAAGCGCGAGGACGGCACCGCGTACGAGGTCCGCGTCATCTTCTTCGGCAAGAAATTCGAGATCCAGTTCAAGGAAAAGGACGCCGAGGATTGGGACCACCAGCGGCGCCCCTCCCGCGAAGACCTGGTCCAGCTCCTCGAGACCATGGAGCGGTATTACAACCGCCGCCGCGCCTCCCTGATCGAGATCGCCGCCGCCAAGAAGATGCTCGACGAATTCGACGAGAACACGAAATTGTAACAGCAGTTCCCCTTCCTGGCACCCCAGGTCAAGCAAGCTCAAGATTCGGCTCCCATAGAGGTTACAGATCGAATGCCTGCGCGTGAGCGCACGTAGTTTCCAGGGGCAACCAATTTGCATGGCCGGGAGGCAATCTGAGCCAGGGTCCAAGGGGGCGCAGCCCCTTTGCGTCGTACAAGCTGCCCCCTTGCATCCCGGCCCGCCCCTACCCAGCACGTTCGATCTTCCCCCGATCCCCGCCACCTGAATGCCTGCGCGGTAGCCCACGTAGTTCCCAGGGGAAACTAATTCGCATGGCCGGGAGGCAAACCCACGAGCCCGCCCTCCCGCGCTCCTCGCGTCCGCATGGTAGACTCGACCCAAACTCGGCGATTCCCCTCCCCCAGTTAAGAAATTCCCAAGATTTTGCCCCTAATTCGAAAGAGGCGCGCTTTTTTATACTCTTTCCCCCAAGCTGGCACTGAAGATGCCGCAACCTTCCCCATGACCCACTGGCCGCTCAAACGTCTCCTGATCTTCGGTTTCATCCTGGCCTCCCTGATGACGCTGGTGGTCGGCGGAATGGGAATCTATTCGCTCAAGGTCCAGACCGGCCTCACCCTCCAGCGGAGCCAGCTCCGCGCCACCGAACAAGCCCTGACCGAGCAGGCCAAAGACGCCGACATCCTCTTCCGCTCCGAGATCGAAACCTGGAACGATCTCCTCCTGCGCGGCCTCAACCCGGACGATTTCCAGACCTACAACTCCCAGCTCACCGCCCTCGACGCGAAAGTCCACGACGCCCTCGCCGCCCTCAAGACCTCCTTCGACCAGGCGGGAATCGCTTCCCAGCCGGTGGATACCGCCATCGCCAGCCAGGCGTCGCTCCTTTCCGCCTACACCCAGGCGCTGGCAGCCTTTGATTCCGCGCCCGCGAGCGCCCCGATTGCCCCCCTCAAGCCGGCAGCTCCCGCGACTCCAGCCGTCCCCGGCGCCGTTCCCACCCCCCCGCCCGCTCCCGTCCTGACCAAGGCCGAATGCCTGCTGGCGGCGGACAAGGCGACGCAGGGCATCGAGAAACCGACCCTCGATCAGATCGATGCGCTGCCCCAGGCGGTCTCCGACGAGATGGCGGGCCGGGTTGCGGCGATCCAGCGTCAGGTCGACGGCAAGACCGCCACCAATTCACTGATGATGATCGTCGCCAGCGTGCTCGGCATGGCGATCGGGATCGCCTTCGGCGTGACCTTCGGCCGGAAGATCACCGCCAAGCTCGCCGATGTCTCCAGCCATCTTTCGCAAGCCGCGCAGGAAGTGGCCGCCGCCTCCTCCCAGGTGGCCGCGGCCAGCCAGACCCTGGCCGACGGGGCGAGCCAGCAGGCGGCCTCCCTCCAGCAGACCAGCGCCTCGCTGGAGGAGGTCGCCAGCCTGACCCGGCGGAACGGGGAAAGCGCCGAAAGCGCGCAGACCCTCTCGACGGAGACCCGCACCGCCGCTGAAAAAGGGGCCCGCCGCACCGAGGAGATGCAGGGCGCGATGGAATCGATCAAACAGGCGAGCGACGAGATGGCGGTCGCCATCCGCGACATCAAGACCTCCAGCGACGACGTCTCCAAGATCATCAAGACCATCGACGAGATCGCCTTCCAGACCAACATCCTCGCCCTGAACGCCGCCATCGAGGCGGCGCGCGCGGGCGAGGCCGGGGCGGGCTTCGCGGTGGTCGCGGAGGAGGTGCGGAGCCTGGCGGCCCGGAGCGCCGGAGCCGCCCGGGAAACCGCCCAGATGATCGAGGCCTCGGTGGCGCAGAGCAACCGGGGAGTCGCGGTGAACGAGAAAGTCGTCACCCAGATCGGCGAGATCGTGACCAAGTCGTCCGGCATCCGCGCCAGCCTCGAGCATATCGTGAAAAAGGCGCGGGAGACCGACACCCTCATCTCGACGATCGCCACCGCCTCGAAGGAACAGACCGCCGGGCTGCAGCAGATCAACCACGCCGTCTCCGAAATGGACAAGCTGACCCAGAACAACGCCGGGGAAGCCGAGGAGACCGCCAGCGCCGCCGAGGAACTCAGCGCCCAGTCGGGAGAACTCCAAACCACCGTCGGAGCGCTGATCGCGATGGTCAACGGCGGCGAGGCCGCCGCCGAGCCGGCCCGCCCGGCGGCAATGTCGCTCCCCAGCGCCGGAAGAAAACAGATGTCCGTCTCCGGACGACCGGAGCGTCAGCGAGTCGCCACCCTGGCGGCGCGGACGGAAGAGAAGCCGTAGGGGCGGACTTGGTGAAGCCGCGCAAGGGGGCCATGCCCCCTTGACCCCGACGGTCCGCCTGCGGCGGACGAGCCTAGAGATGCGTGCACGCTTTGCGAATGGCTTTCTCTTTTTTCTAATATCCCAGCACTCCGCTCCCATAGAGGTTACATCGACTCTGAGTCGGGGTCCAAGGGGGCGCAGCCCCTTTACGTCGTACAAGGGTACCCCGTGCATCCCGGCCAGCCCATACTCAGCGCGTTCGATCTTCCCCCGATCTCCGCCACCTGAATGCCTGCGCGGTAGCGCACGTAGTTCCCAGGGGAAACTAATTCGCATGGCCGGGAGGCAAACCCACGAGCCCGCTCTCCCGCGCTCCTCGCGTCCGCATTGTGCCGAGCAGCCAAAGCGAAACAGCTTCCCTCCTACCGCCCCCAAATCAACCGCAACGCCCCCAGCAGCGAAAGAGCGAGCACGAAGCGGTCGAACTGCCGCTGCGGGATCAGCGAGGCCGCCTTCCTCCCGATGAAGATCCCCGCCACCACCGCCGGAGCCAAAAAGAGCCCCAGATAGAGGGAATTCGGATTGATCAATCCCAGGTGGACGCTGAAAGGGACCTTGCAGAGATTGGTCAGGAAGAAAAGCCAGGCGGAGGTCGCGATCAACTCCCATTTCAACAGGCGGATCGAGAGAAAATAGAGGACCGCGACGGGGCCGGCGGCATTGGCGATCATCGTGGTCATTCCGGCCAGGATGCCCATGAAGAGGCTGAAGACCGTCGATTGAAAAAATCGGTCGAGTCGCTCCCCCACGAGCTTGCGGACCAATTGGATCGCGATCAGCCCCAGCAGGATCGCCCCGATCAGCGGGCCGAAGGCGGCGGGGGCGATCCGCCCCATGCAGAGGTAGCCCAAAAAGACGCCGAGCAAGGCGGGGAAAAAGAGCCGGAAGAGGACCGGCCACTTCACCGCCCGCCAAAAGGCGCCGACGGCGCAGAGATCGCCGACGATCAGGAGGGGCAGGACGAACCCGGTCGACTCGCGCGGAGGGAGGATCAGGGCGAAGATCAGGACCGGCGCGATGCCCAACCCGGTCAGCCCGCCCTTGCCCAACCCGACGAAAAGCGCCCCCACGGCGGCGATCGCCCAGCCCCAGGCGCTAAAATGAAAGAATTCCGGGGGCATGCGACGGGCACCGTAAAGGGGGGGAGGAAAAACCGCAAGCGCTTCCATACCAACAACAAAAAAGGCGACAAACCGGGGTTTGTGGGGTAACCGTACGGGCATGGATGCTTTCTCTTCGAAAGCTTTTATGAAACTTTACGCCTTGCAACCGATCAGGCTGTTCGTGAATTCACCCCTGGCCTCGGAAATCCTGGAGACAATCCCCGTTTTAATGCGCGTCATTCGCGGCGAAATGCGGCGGCAACGGGGCCCCTCGCTTTCCATAGCCGAGTTCCGCGCCCTCAGCTTCATCGGGGCCCATGAGGGGACGGGCCTTTCGGCAGTGGCCGAGCACGTCGGCCTCTCCCTGCCCTCGACCTCCCGGATCATCGACAGCCTGATCGAGAACGGGCTGGTGCTCCGTTCCCCCTCGCCGCACGACCGCCGCCGCCTCTTCCTGAGCGCGACCGACCAGGGCCGCCTCGACATGGAGCGGATGCGCTCCGCCACCGGCCGCCACCTGCGGGCGCGGGTGGGCCGCATCGACGCCTCCGCCCAGACCGAGATGGTCCGCGCCCTCCGCGGCCTCCGGGAGGTCTTCAGCGGCGAGGAGCCCGGGGAAATCATTTCCCCCGTCCGCGCCAAGCACCCGGTCCGTCCCATCGTGCCCCAAGTTCCCCATTCATGACCTCGAATCCTCCTCCCTCCCCTTCCCGCCGGGAAACCACCCTTTCGGGCGCGGGCGTTCCGCCCCCTCCCCAAGCCAGCCTACCCGCCCCGGCCACCCATCCGGCGTTGCCGGAGCATACCGAGCCGAACCGTCCCCTGCCCCCGCTCCGGAAGCCTGCCACGCCCCCCTCTCCTCCTCCCGCCCGTCCTCCCGCCGCCCGGAAACGGGGCATCCCCTTCTGGGTCTGGATCATCGCGGTGGTCGTCGTATTGGCGGCGGTCTATTTCATCACCAAGCCGAAGGCCGATGCCGCCGGAGCCGGCAAAGGCAAGCACGGCCATGGCGGCGGCATGCTCGCGCCCGTGACCGCCGTCAAGGCGGTGCAGGGCGATATCGGCGTCTATGACACCGGCCTCGGCTCGGTCACCCCCCTGGCCACCGTCACGGTGAAGAGCCAGATCAACGGCACCCTGACCCAGCTCTTCTTCACCGAAGGGCAGACCGTGAAAGCGGGCGATCCGCTGGTCGAGATCGATCCCCGCCCCTATCAGGTGGCGCTGGAACAGGCCGAAGGACAGTTGGCCAAGGATCAGGCCCTCCTCGACAACGCCAAGCTCGACCTCCAGCGCTATGCCACCCTGCTGAAGCAGGACTCGATCGCCCAGCAGACCTACGCCACGCAGGTCTCCTTGGTGGCGCAGGACGAGGGCGTCGTGAAGACCGATCAGGCGTCGGTCGACAGCGCCAAGCTGAATCTGGTCTACTGCCACATCACCTCGCCGATCGACGGCAAGGTCGGCCTGCGGCTGGTCGATCTGGGCAACTATGTCCAGACCAGCGACGCCTCCGGCCTCCTGGTGATCACCCAGCTGCAGCCGATCACGGTGATCTTCACCGTCGCCGAGGATCAGGTTCCCGCCATCATCAAGCAGCTCAACGCCGGGGAAAAGCTCGAGGTCGACGCCTACGACCGCGACATGAAGAACCAGCTGGCGAAGGGCACCCTCCTCTCGCTCGACAACCAGATCGATCCCACCACCGGCACCCTCAAGATCAAGGCCTCGTTCCCCAACCAGGACAACGCCCTCTTCCCGAACCAGTTCGTCAACGCCAAGCTCCTGGTCTCGACCGAGAAAAACGTGGTGCTGGTCCCGGTCGCGGCGATCCAGCGCGGGCCGACCAACAACTCCTTCGTCTATATTGTGAAGGAAAGCGCGAAGAACGATCCAACGACGGGGGCCGGCACGGACGCCAGCGCCAACACCGGCGGCGGCGGGAGCGGAGACCAAAGCCAAGGTCAAAGCCAGGCTCAGGGTCAAGGCGGAGGCCAGGGCGGCGGACACCCCCTCTCGACGGTGAGCGTGCGCGAGGTCACCGTCGGGGTTACCGAGGGCGACACCTGCGAAATCCTCAAGGGCATCGACGCGGGCGAAACCGTGGTGATCGACGGCGTCGACAAGCTGCAAGACGGCGCCAAGGTGACGGTGCAGATGAAGAAGTAGCCCGGGCCGCCTGTTCCCGAGTGCTTTCCTCCTCGCCATCGCCATTGCCATTGCCGAGTTCCAGTTCCTGCCTGCATCCGTAATTTCATGAGCCCCTCCCGGATCTTCATCCTCAAGCCGGTCGCGACCACGCTCCTGATGGTCGCCATCCTCTTGGCGGGCGCGGTCGGCTTCACCCAGCTCCCGGTCTCGGCGCTGCCCGAAGTCGATTACCCGACGATGCAGATCCAGACCTTCTACCCCGGCGCCAGCCCGGAGGTGATGGCCTCGGCGGTGACCGCCCCGCTGGAGCGGCAGTTCGGACAGGTGCCCGGCCTCCAGCAGATGACCTCCACCAGCTCAACCGGCAGCTCGGTGATCACCCTTCAGTTCAACCTCAGCCTGAACATCGACATCGCCGAACAGGAGGTCCAGCAGTCGATCAACGCCGCCGGCACCTACCTCCCCGCCGACCTGCCCAATCCCCCCATCTACAGCAAGAGCAACCCCGCCGACGCCCCCATCCTCACCCTGGCGCTCACCTCGAAGACCCTCCCCCTCTCGAAGGTCGAGGACTTGGTCGATACCCGGCTGGCGGAAAAGATCTCCCAGGTCACCGGCGTCGGCCTGGTGACGATCAGCGGCGGCCAGAAGCCGGCGGTCCGGATCCGCGCCAATCCGACCGCGCTCTCCTCCTACGGGATCAACCTCGAGGACCTGCGCACCGCGCTCACCGCCGCCAACGTCAACCAGGCCAAGGGGAGCTTCGACGGGCCGCTCCAGGACTACCAGATCGGCGCCAACGACCAGCTCCTCTCCAGCGCCGATTATTCCCAGCTCGTCATCGCCTACCGCAACGGCGCGCCGGTCAAGCTGAGCGACGTGGCCCGCGTCGACGACGGGATCGAGGACGTCCGGCAGGCGGCCTGGATGAACAACGATCCGGCGGTGATCGTCAACATCCAGCGGCAGCCGGGCGCGAACATCATCTCGGTCGTCGACGACATCAAGAAGATCCTCCCCCGGCTCAAGCTGACCCTCCCGGCCTCGGTCGACATCCACATCCTCACCGACCGGACCACGACGATCCGCGCCTCGGTCAAGGACGTCGAGTTCACCCTCATGCTCACCATCGTGCTGGTGGTGATGGTGATCTTCCTCTTCCTGCGCAGCTGGCGGGCGACGGTCATCCCCAGCATCGCGGTGCCGCTCTCGCTGGTCGGCACCCTCGGCGTGATGCAGCTCCTGGGCTACAGCCTGAACAACCTCTCGCTGATGGCGCTGACCATCTCGACCGGCTTCGTGGTCGACGACGCCATCGTCATGATCGAGAACATCTCCCGCTACATCGAAGAGGGGGAAGCCCCCCTGCAGGCGGCGCTGAAGGGCTCGGCCCAGATCGGCTTCACCATCGTCTCGCTGACGGTCTCGTTGATCGCGGTCTTGATCCCGCTCCTCTTCATGGGGGACGTCGTCGGGCGGCTCTTCCGCGAGTTCGCCGTCACCCTCAGCGTCACCATCCTGGTCTCGGCGGCGGTCTCGCTCACCCTCACCCCGATGATGTGCGCCAAGCTGCTCAGGCATCAGCGGCCGGAAGACCAGGGCTGGTTCTACAAGAGATCGGAAAAAGTCTTCGAGGACGTGATCGGCTTCTACGGGCGGACCCTCACCTGGGTCCTGAAGTTCCGCGGCCTCACCTTGCTGGTGGCGGTGGCGACGCTGGTGCTCACCATCCTCCTCTACATCTTCGTGCCGAAGGGCCTCTTCCCGGTCCAGGACACCGGCATCATCCAGGGCGTCACCGAGGCGGGCCAGACCATCTCCTTCCAGGACATGTCGGACCGGCAGCAGGCCCTCTCCCAGGTGATCCTGCAGGACCCGGCGGTCGACAACCTCTCTTCCTTCATCGGCGTCGACGGCATCAACACCACCCTCAACAGCGGCCGCATCCAGATCACCCTCAAGCCGCTGGACGAGCGGCCCGGCCACGTCAGCGCCAGCGACGTGATCCGCCGCCTTCAGCCGAAGCTCGACGACAACGTCCCCGGCATCACCCTCTACATGCAGCCGGTGCAGGATCTCACCATCGAGGACCGGGTCAGCCGCACCGAGTACCAATTCACCCTCGAGGACCCCGACCAGGACGAGCTCAACGAATGGACCCCCAAGCTGATCGACAAGCTGAAGCAGATCCCCTCCCTCCGCGACGTGGCCAGCGACGCCGCCAACGGCGGCCTGCGCGCCTCGCTCAGCCTCGACCGCGACACCGCCTCCCGGCTCGGGATCACCACCGCCACCCTCGACAACACCCTCTACGACGCCTTCGGCCAACGCCAGGTCTCGACCATGTTCACCCAGCTCAACCAGTATCACGTGGTCCTCGAGGTCGATCCCGATTTCCAGCAGGACCCGGCCAACCTGAACCAGATCTACATCACCCCCACCGCCGCCAGCGAGACCTCCAGCACCTCCTCGGGCATGCAGACCGCCACCGGCACCGGATCGACGACCTCCTCCACCTCGGGCTCGGCCCTGGCCGCCACCCCGGCGCAGGGCCCCGTCCCGCTCAGCGCCTTCGCCGCCTGGAACATCGTGCCGGGCCCGCTCACCGTCAACCACCAGGGACAGTTCCCCGTCGTCACCCTCTCCTTCAACCTCGCCCCGGGCGCGGCGCTCGGCGACGCCGTCGACGGCATCACCAAGGCGCAGCAGGAACTCGGGCTCCCCCAGAGCATCGAGGCCGCCTTCCAGGGCACTGCGGCCGCCTTCCAGAACTCACTGACCAACGAGCCGCTCCTCATCCTGGCGGCGCTGGTGACGGTCTACATCGTCCTCGGCGTCCTCTACGAGAGCTTCATCCATCCGGTGACGATCCTCTCGACGCTTCCCTCGGCGGGGGTCGGCGCGATCCTCGCCCTCCTCCTCTTCCACAGCCCGCTGGGCGTCGTCGCCCTGATCGGCATCATCCTCCTGATCGGCATCGTCAAGAAGAACGCCATCATGATGGTCGACTTCGCCCTCGATGCCGAACGGAACGGCGGCAAGAACGCCGAGGAGGCGATCTACCAGGCCTGCCTCCTCCGCTTCCGCCCGATCATGATGACCACCCTGGCGGCGCTGCTCGGCGGCCTCCCCCTGGCGCTGGGCAACGGCGTCGGCTCGGAACTGCGCAAGCCGCTCGGCATCACCATCGTCGGCGGCCTCCTCCTGAGCCAGGTCCTCACCCTCTACACCACGCCGGTGATCTATCTCTGGTTTGACGGACTCACCCGCCGCCGCAAGCAGAAGCAAGGCCCGCAGGATCCCCGGCCGGAGGAAACCGGAGCGCCCGCATGAACATCTCCGCGCCGTTCCTGCAGCGTCCCATCGCCACCACGCTGCTGACCATCGCGCTGGTGCTGGCCGGAGCGCTCGCCTTCACCACCCTGCCGGTCTCGCCGCTTCCGCAGGTCGATTTCCCCACCATCTCGATCAGCGCCAGCCTGCCCGGCGGCAGCCCCGAGACGATGGCCTCCTCGGTGGCGACCCCCTTGGAACGGCAGCTCGGGCGGATCGCGGGCGTGACCGAGATGACCTCCTCGAGCTCCCTCGGCTCGACCAGCATCACCATCCAGTTCGATCTCGACCGGGACATCGACGGCGCCGCGCGCGACGTGATGGCGGCGATCAACGCCGCCAAGAGCCAGCTCCCAGCCAACCTCCCCTCCAACCCGAGCTACCGCAAGGTCAACCCCTCCGACGCGCCGATCATGATCATCGCGCTCACCTCGGACACCTACGGCAAGGGGCGGATGTACGATTCCGCCTCGACCATCCTCGCGCAGAAAATCTCCCAGGTCGACGGAGTCGGCCAGGTCACGGTGGGCGGCAGTTCGCTCCCCGCCGTCCGCATCGAGGCCAACCCGACGGCGTTGAACAAGTACGGGATCGGCCTGCAGAACGTGCAGACCGTCCTGTCCAACGCCAACTCGAACATTCCCAAGGGCCAGATCTCGGGCGCTCACGGCACGTTCGACATCGAGGCCGACGACCAGCTCTTCAAGGCGATCGACTACAAGCCGCTGGTGATCGTCTACCGCAAGGGCGCGCCGGTCCGCGTCGGCGACGTCGCCGAGGTGGTTGACTCGACCGAGAACATCCGCACCGCCGGCTACTCCAACGGGAAACCGGCCGTCCTCCTGATCATCTCCCGTCAGCCGAATGCCAACATCATCGACACCGTCGACCGGGTCTCCGCCCTCATGCCCGAACTGCAGGCGGAGGTCCCCCGCGACATCAAGCTCGCGGTGGTGATGGACCGGACCACCACCATCCGCGCCTCGGTCCACGACGTGGAGAAAACCCTGGTCATCTCGATCCTGCTGGTGATCCTGGTCGTCTTCTTCTTCCTGCGCAACGCCCGGGCCACCTTCATCCCCGGCATCGCCGTCCCCGCCTCGCTGATCGGCACCTTCGGGGTGATGTACCTCCTCGGCTACAGCATCGACAACCTCTCGATGATGGCCCTGACCATCTCGACCGGCTTCGTGGTCGACGACGCCATCGTCGTGCTGGAAAACGTCACCCGCCACATGGAGGAGAATCCGAACCTCGGCCCGCTGGAGGCGGCGCGGCTGGGCGCGCAGGAAATCGGCTTCACCGTCCTCTCGATGAGCATCTCGCTGATCTCGGTCTTCATCCCGCTCCTGCTGATGGGCGGCATCGTCGGGCGGCTCTTCCGCGAATTCGCGGTGGTCCTCTCCACGGCGGTGCTGATCTCGATGGTGATCTCGCTCACCACCACGCCGATGATGTGCTCCCGGCTGCTGCGGCCCGAGCGGGAGATCAAGCGGGGCCGGTTCTACTACTGGTCGGAACGGCTCTTCGAGCGGATCATCGGCTCCTACGACCGGGCCCTCACCACGGTGCTCCGCCACCCGGCGATTACCCTGCTGGTCCTGCTGGCGACGGTGCTGCTCAATTTCTACCTCTTCTACATCATCCCGAAGGGCTTCTTCCCCGAGCAGGACGTGGGACGGCTCAGCGGCTCGCTGGTCTCCGACCAGGCCACCTCCTTCCAGGCGATGCAGCCCCGGCTCCAGGAGATGATCCACATCATCCAGCAGGACCCGGCGGTCGACACCGTGGTCGGCTTCACCGGCGGCGGCAGCGTCAACACCGCCAATTGCTTCATCACCCTCAAGCCGCTCAACGTCCGCAAGGCTTCCGCCGAGCAGATCATCAACCGGCTCCGCCCCAAGCTCTCCCACATCCCCGGCGGAACGCTCTACCTCCAGGCGCAGCAGGACATCCGCGTCGGCGGCCGGATGGGCAACGCCATGTACCAATACACCCTGGTGAGCGACGACCTCGGCGACGTGGCCACCTGGGCCCCCAAGCTCCTCGACGCCCTCAAGAAGGTGCCGGAAATCACCGACGTGAACAGCGACCAGCAGGACAAGGGACATCAGGTCATCCTCGACTACGACCGGCCCACCGCCGCCCGCTTCGGGATCACCTCCCAACTGATCGACTCGACCCTCAACGAGGCCTTCGGCCAAAGCGACGCCTCGACGATGTACACCGCGCTGAACCAATACCACGTCGTCCTCGAGGTCGCCCCCAAGTATTGGCAAAGCCCGGAGACCCTCAAGGACATCTACGTGCAATCGCCCACTTCCGGGAACATGGTGCCCCTCAGCGCCTTCAGCACCTACCAGCGCGACACCGCGCCGCTCAACATCAACCACCAGGGCCAGTTCCCCGCCGTGACCCTCTCCTTCAACCTGGCGCTGGGCAAGTCGCTCGGCGACGCGGTCAACGCCATCAGCGACACCGAGCGGAAGATCGGCTTTCCCACCACCATCCGCGGCAGCTTCCAGGGCACCGCGAAGGCCTACCAGGACTCGCTCAAGAACGAGCCATGGCTGATCGCGGCGGCGCTGGCGACGGTCTACATCATCCTCGGCATCCTCTACGAAAGCTTCGTCCATCCCATCACCATCCTCTCGACCCTCCCCTCGGCGGGAGTCGGCGCGGTCCTGGCGCTGCTGGTGACCCACACCGATCTCAGCATCATCGCGATCATCGGCGTCATCCTCCTGATCGGCATCGTCAAGAAGAACGCCATCATGATGATCGATTTCGCGCTGACCCTGGAACGCCGCGACAACAAGAGCCCCCGGGAGGCGATCCACGCCGCCTGCCTCCTCCGCTTCCGCCCCATCCTCATGACGACGATGGCGGCGATCCTCGGCGCGGTCCCGCTGGCCTTCGGCACCGGTACCGGCTCCGAGCTCCGCCAGCCCCTCGGCATCGCCATCATCGGCGGCCTCCTGCTCAGCCAGGTCCTCACCCTCTTCACCACCCCGGTGGTCTATCTCTCGCTCGACCGCTGGCGCCTTTGGTTGTCGGAACGAAATGCCCCTTGGTGGTACCCATGGTGGCTGTCCGATCCGATTTGGTATACAAAGGCCCGTAGCGAGCGCAACGCGGAGCTCTCCCCCTCCAATCCGAACGCCCCCACCCCATCATGAGTTCCAGACTCCCCTTCCTCGCCCTCCTCGGCGCCGTTCTCCTCGGCGGCTGCGCCGTCGGCCCCGATTATCATCGCCCGGACGCGCCGACCCCCACCGCCTTCAAGGAAGCCACCGGCCTGCCGGGCGGCATCGTCTGGCAATCCTCGCAGCCGAAGGACGGCGCGCCCGGCAGCAAGGGCAAGTGGTGGGAAATCTACCATGACCCGGAGCTCAACGCGCTGGAGGAACAGGTGGCGATCTCCAACCAGAACGTCCTGGTCTTCGAAGCCCAGTACCGCGAGGCGAAGGCGACGGTCGGCGTCGCCCGGGCGGCGGGCTTGCCGAACGTCTCCGTCTCCCCCTCGGTGACCCAGATCCATTCCGGCGGCGGCAATGCCACCGGCGCCAATGGCAACGGCGGCGGCAGCGGCGGGGACGCCAACAACTACGCCAGCTCCGCCACCCAAACCTCGATCCCGGTCGACGCCTCCTGGACGCTCGACATCTGGGGAGCCGTCCGGCGCAACGTCGAGGAGAACGCCTCCAACGCTCAGGCCGCCTACGCCAACCTGATCAACGCCCAGCTCTCCTACCAAGCGACGCTGGCCCAGGATTACTTCAACCTCCACGGCCTCGACGCCCAGCAGGCCTCCCTGCAGGCCTCGGTCGCCTCCTACCAGAAATTCCTCCAGCTCACCCAGAACCAATATCAAGCCGGCATCGTCTCCCGCGCCGACGTCGCCTCGGCGCAGGCCCAGCTCACCGGGGCGCAGGCCGAATTAATTGATGTGGGCATCGAGCGAGCCCAATTCGAGCACGCCGTCGCCGTCCTCACCGGCAAGCCGCCCGCCGACCTCACCCTCAAGGATGTCCCCCTGACCGCGACGCCGCCCGCCATCCCCCTGAGCGTCCCGACGACGCTGCTGGAACGGCGCCCCGACATCGCCGCCGCCGAACGGCAGACCGCCTCGGCCAACGCCGCGATCGGCGTCGCCGTCGCCGCCTTCTATCCGCAGTTGACCCTGAGCGGCACGGTCGGCTACGAGAGTTTCCAGCTCTCCCAGCTTTTCTCCGGACCGTCCTTCTTCTGGTCGGTCGGGCCGACCCTGGCGCAGACCCTCTTCGACGGCGGCCTCCGCCATTCGGAGGCCCAGGAAGCACGGGCGGCCTACGACGCAGCGGTCGCCACCTACCGGCAGACCGTTCTCACCGCCTTCCAGCAGGTGGAAGACGATCTGGTCGCCCTCGGCCGCCTCGAGGCGGAACAGAAATTCCAGGAAGAGACCGTCGACGCAGCCCAGATCGCCCTCAACGTGACCCTGAACGGCTACAAGGCAGGCACCGACACCTATCTCCAGGTGATCACCGCCCAAAACGTCCTCTTCACCGCCCAGATCAACGTGATCAAGATCCGCACCAGCCGGATGATCGACAGCGCCCTCCTCATCGAGGCCCTCGGCGGCGGCTGGGACGAGAACCAGATGGCGCCGCTGCATGGAGCGGCGCCGCTGCAGGCGCCTCCGCAGGCGACCGCCGACGCGGGCCATTAAAGCCTTTTCAATTGATTCGGCAACGTCTTCGACCCTGGAGGGGCCGCAGCCACAAAACGTTGCGGTAGGATTGGAAAATGCTCTGGACATCTCCAGGGGAGGGGAAGGTCGCCGAATCCGGGTCGATTCTACCACGCAGACGCGAGGAGCGCGGGAGAGCGGGCTCCTGGGTTTCAGATGGCGCGAATCAAGAGCAGATCGAACGCCCCGATCACAGGCGGCCCGGGATGCACGGGGGCAAAGAGTAGGGAACGATGCAAAGGGGCTGCGCCCCCTTGGATTGCCTCCCGGCCATGCAAATTGGTTGCCCTTGGAAACTACGTGCGCTACCGCGCAGGCATTCTGCTCAGACTCGATTGGCTACCTCGATGGGGGCCAAGCCTTGAGATTACTTAATAGAATATGACCTAGGCAGCGCCCTTCCGCTCCTTCAACAAGTCGCGGATCTCGGTCAGCAGTTTTTCCTCGGCGCTTGGCTCGGGGGGCGGCGGCGTTGGGGCGGGCGCCTCCTCCTTTTTCCGCTGCAGCCCGTGGACCAGCTGCACCAGCAGAAAGACGCAGAAGGCCATCAGGATGAAATCGAAGCTCGCCTGGAGAAATTTCCCGTAGTTGATCGTCACCGGGTCCTTGATCAGGCCGGAGCCGATCTGCAGCTTGAGATCGTCGAACTTCACCCGGCCCATCACAAAGCCGAGCGGCGGAGTGATAATATCGGTGACCAGCGAATTGACGATGCTCTGGAAGGCGCCACCCACGATCACGGCGACGGCCAGATCGATCACGTTTCCTTTGGAAACGAATTGCTTGAATTTCTCGAAGAACGACATGGCAGAGCTCCTTTTTTGACCTTTGCCAAACGGTAGAAGATTCGGCGGCAATTACAACCGCCGCAGTGGACAGCCGCTCCATAACTGTTACTTTTTGGAAACATTCCATGGAGAAGCCCCGCCCCTCCCGTCGCGCGCCGTCGCTGGTCCGTATCAAGGTGAAGCCCGCCCCCGCCCCGGCGCGGAAGGCCAGGCCCCTTCCCGTCCGCCGCCAGACCGAAGCAACCAAGGCGGTCTCGGTAATGGCCTGGATCGAGGACCCCTTCGGCTGCGTCCTCCTGGTCAAGCAAGCGCGGGGCAAAAAGCTCTGGAGTTTTCCCGGCGGCAAAGTCAAACCGAAGGAATCGCTCCTCGGCGCCCTTCACCGCGAGCTGCGTGAGGAACTCGGTCTCTCCATCGACGTGGCGACGCCGCTCGATATCTATGACCGGGCTCCGAAGGCGGCAATCGCTGTCCTCTACCGCGTCATCCTGAAGCCGCAGGAGGTCTGGCGCCCCCGGCGCGGGGAGATCGATGAATTCGCCTTTCGCCATAAGCCGCCGATCAACGGCACCCCCTCGCTCCGCTATTTCTGGAAGCGAGCCCAGGTCAGCTTCGATCCGCTCTCTTTTTTCCGGAAGCGGGACGCCACCACGCGTTAGAGCGGTTTCTGGTTAGATAAGCTCAATCGGTTGCGCTTTGGGGCTGCGCCCCTGGCCCTGCTTCGAACGGGGAGTGTCGCCGAGTCTGGGTCGATTCTACCAATGCGGACGCGAGAAGCGCGGGAGAGCGGGCTCGTGGGTTTCAGGTGGCGTGGATCATCGGCAGATCGAACGCGTCGATTGCGGGCGGGCCGGGATGCACGGGGTACCCTTGTACGACGCAAAGGGGCTGCGCCCCCTTGGACCCCGACTCAGATTGCCTCCCGGCCATGCAAATTGGTTGCCCCTGGAAACTACGTGCGCTCACGCGCAGGCATTCGATCTGTAACCTCTATGGGAGCGACGTCTTGAGCTTACTTAAACACAAACTCTAGAGTCTGGGCGTCCCGGGAACCGACTGCTCCTTCGCCTTCGCATCCTTCGGCCCCTCGAGCAGCGCGTAGGCGGAGTGATTATGAATACTCTCCATATTCTCGGCCTCGACCCGATACCAGGCGATCCGGGGATCGGCGTTGCAGCGCAGAGCGACGTTGCGGACCAGATCCTCGACGAAGACCGGATTCTCGTAAGCCTGCTCGGTCACGAATTTCTCGTCGGGCCGCTTCAGCAGGGAATAGATCTGGCTGCTGGCCGAGGCCTCGATCAGCTCGATCAACTCCTCGATCCAGAGAGAGCCGCCGCTGGCGAAGCGGACTGCCAGCGTAACGTAGCCGCGCTGGTTGTGCGCACCGTGGACGCTGATCGCCTTCGAGCAGGGACAAAGCGTCGTCACCGGGACGATCACGGTGAGGACAAAATCGGTCTCCGCGCCGTGGGCCATGGTCTCGAAGCGGGCCACATAATCGACCTGCCCCTTCGCCCCCGTCGCCGGAGCCTCCTTCTCGACGAAGTAGGGGAACTCCATGGTGATGTGGGCGGCCCGGGCATGGAGCCGCTTTTGCAGCTCCTTGAGGATATTGGTGATGTTGTCGGGATGGATCAGCCGCCCGTGGGCGTTGAGGATCTCGAGGAACCGGCTCATGTGGGTCCCCTTGAACTCCTTCGGCAGATCGACGGTGAGGCTGAAAGTGCCGATGGTGTGCTGGGTCTGGAATTTCCGGTCGCGGACCTCGATGGGGTAACGGAGATCCTTCACGCCGACACGGTCGATGGCGAGATTGCGGTCATCCCGTTCGCCCTGCCGGTCGGTCAGGGACTTGGTGGGGGGAGTCATGGGCCCGCCAGTATAACCCGATTCGGCGCCGCGCCAAGTCTGCGCTCTTAAGAGGAGAACCGGGAACCTATTCGACGAAGGTGGGCGAACGGTGCTGGACGGGTCCCGACGGGGAAAGGCCGGTCGTGACGCCCCCCTCGTGCTGCACCAGCGAATGCCGGGTCCGCAGGATCGGGATCGCCGACAACCGGCAAAACGTCGCCACCGCCAGATCGCCCGGCTGGCCGTAACGCTCGACGGCATGGAGGCGGAAGAAAACCGTCATCCGCTTGACCACCGCCGGCGGATAATAGAGCCCCTGATTGCCGTAAAAATCGTCAGGAGAGATGGCGTCGAAATCAATCCCGCTCTCGTAGGGGAACGGCGAATAGAGCGTCAGCAGGAAATCCCTCCGGGTCGAGAGATCGATCCGCTGCAAAGTCTCCGTCAGCTTGCGCAACCAATCACCGGTGAAACGGAGATCGTCCTCAAAGATGAGGAGCCCCTTGCCCGACTCGCGCTCGGCGGTAAGGGCGCGGAGATAATTCGTGTTGTAGCGGTAATGGGTCCGCTTTCCTTCCGGCACTGGAAAACCGTTCATCCGCTCCACCTCCGGCGGCGTCATCGGCACCACCCGGGCCAACCCCTGCTCCTCGTAGGGCCGGAGATAGGCGGCATCGGTCCCGCCGACCATCAGCGTCACCGGCAGCAGGAGCGCCGCCGCCGGGTCGGTCTCGAGGAAGCTCCGCAGCGTGGCATGCACATATTGGGGCTCCCGTGCCACCGTCACGAAAACGGCTTGCAGGGGAGAGGAAACTCCGGCGGCCTCCGCTTCCGCCTTGCGGCGCAGGGCCGCCGCAATCGTCTCGGCAGAGAGGAGAGACATAGAGCCGAAGCTAATCCCGGCGCAGCATGCCCCTCAAGTGAATTCGCTTCGCCATCGCCAAGAGAGCCCGTTTATGCCACTAATCATGGCTCACCGTGTTCCGCGCCCTTCTCCTCTCGCTCGTCATCGCCCTCGGCGCCGGAATCGCCGCCGCGCCCCTCCAGGCCGAGGTGATCCACCACGTCCGCAAAGGAGAGACCGTCTACTCGATCAGCCGCCACTACGGCGTCTCCCCCCATCTGGTGCTGGCTGCCAACCACCTCACCGCCGCCTCCCGCCTCCGCATCGGCGAGCGGCTGATGATCCCGGAAGCCTCCGCCGCGATTCCGGCTCCCGCTCCCGCCATCGTCCCTCCCCCCGCACCGACTCCAGCCCTCTCAGCATCCCTTCCGCCGCCTCCGCCCTCATTGCCACCCGCTCCAGCTCCGGCCTCGACCTTATCCACCTCCCCCTCTCCACCGCCTTCCCCTAATGCCCCCGACGAAACCGCCGCGCCCCACTATCTCTTCATCGTCGGCAAGGTGAAACAGGAGATCGATTCCGCCCAGATCACCCCGGGCCGCTGGCGCTACATCGTCTTCCACCACAGCGGCACCCCCAGCGGCAACGCCCGGATCTTCGATTATTTCCACCGCTACGTCCGGGGGATGGAGAACGGCCTCGCCTACCACTTCGTGATCGGCAACGGCCACGGCTCCGGCGACGGGGAGATCGAGGTGGGCGGCCGGTGGCTCAAGCAGCTGGCGGGCGGCCATCTCCATAGCGAGGCCTTGAACCAGATCTCGCTCGGCGTCTGCTTCGTCGGCGACTTCGACACCACCCGCCCCTCCAAGAAGCAGATCGCGGCGGCGATCGAGCTGACCTCCTACCTGCGGCAGATCTGCGGCCCGCCCGAGCTCATCTTCAAGGCGCATCGCGAGATCAATCCCCGCCCCACCGATTGCCCCGGGAAACTCTTCCCGGTCGCCGCTTTCCACAAGCTCTTCGACAACGATTAGGGCCCCTTCTTTTTTTCGTACCATGCCCGGGAACGAAGGCAGGCACCGCAAACCGAAAGCATCACCGGCACCTCGACCAGCACTCCCACCACCGTCGCCAGCGCCGCGGGAGATTTCGGCCCGAAGAGGGTGATGGCGACCGCGACGGCCAACTCGAAGAAATTGCTGGCCCCGATAAGCGTCCCCGGGGTGGCGACATTGTGCCGCACGCGGAAGAACCGCATCAGGCCATAGGCCACGCCCGCGTTGAAGTAGACCTGGATCAGAATGGGAACGGCCAGAAGAAGGACCGCCAGCCAATGATCGAGGATGTTTTGCGCCTGGAAGGCAAAGATCAAAACCAATGTCCCCAAAAGGGCCAGGATGGTGACGGGGCGAAACTTGGGCAGGAACTTTCCCTCGAACCAAGCCGGGCCCTGGGCACGAATCAAGAGGCTCCGGCTGATCCAACCCGACGCCAGAGGAATGACGATGAAGACCATCACCGAAACAAAAAGGACATTGCTCGGGATCGACACGCCGGTAACGCCCACCAGGAACATTACAATGGGGGCAAAGGCAAAAACCATGATGAGGTCGTTGATGGCGACCTGGGCCAGGGTGTAATGCCCATCCCCATCCGTCAGATAGCTCCAGACGAAAACCATCGCCGTACAGGGAGCAGCGGCCAGGATGATCAGACCCGCGCAATAGTTCTTGGCCGTCTCCAGATCGATCCAGCCATAGCCGGCAAAGACCTTCTCGACGAAAAACCAGCCGAGCAGCGCCATGCTGAACGGCTTCACCAGCCAATTCACGAAAAGGGTGACGAACAACCCTTTCGGCTTGGAGAAGACCCCCGCCAGGCCGCCGAAATCGATCTTGAGCATCATCGGGTAGATCATCAACCAGATCAGCACCGCAATGGGGATATTGACGTGGGAGCCGGCCCCGAACTCCCACCCGGCAAGGCGGGTCGTGAGGCTGGGAAAAAGCAGCCCCAAGCCGATCCCCACCACCATGCAGGCCAGCACCCAGAGCGACAGGTAGCGCTCGAAAAAATCGAGCTTTCGGGGCGGTTCGTCGATCGGCTGGGAGAATGCGGCGTTTGGCACGAGGGTGAATTACTGGATTTTCAACGCATCGCGCCGGCCGTCGGCATAGGCCTCGAAGACGCGGCGGATATCGTCCCGGACACGGCGGAACTCCCCCAAAACCGCCTCTTCCGATCCCGTAGCCCGGGCCGGATCGTCGAAGCCGTAGTGATGGCGGCTGACCTGCCCCGGGAACCTGGGGCAGGCCTGGTCGGCATTGCCGCAGACCGTGATGACGATATCGACCTTCCCGCCCAGGAACTCCGTCATGTTCTTGGAGACATGGCCCGAGATGTCGATGCCGATTTCCTGCATGACCTGGATCGCCTTGGGATGGACGTAGCCCGCAGGCCGGGAACCGGCGCTGTGCACCTTGAAGAGATCGCCCGCATGGGCGCGAAGGATGCCCTCGGCGAGGTGGCTGCGGCAGGAATTCCCGGTGCAGAGGATGAGGAGGGAGGGCTTGAGCATAAACCGGGAATTTCTTATTTGTATATATGCGCTTATAAGCATACAATAAAATAATGAAACGGCCCGACCTCCCCGGCCTTGATGCCCTGGCCCGTCGGCAGAAGGCCCTGGGCGACACTTCCCGCCTCCGCATCATCCGGCTCCTCCAGGAGGATTCCCTTTGCGTCTGCGAGATCGAATCGATCCTGGAGCTGCCCCAATATGCCGTCTCGCGCCATTTGGCGATCCTGCGGCAGGGAGGGCTGGTGAAGGGGTGGCGGGAAGGGACCTGGATGCACTACCGGCTGGCGGAGAACCCGCCCCCGGGATGGGATGAGGCATTGAAGGCGCTTTGCCGCATGTGGGATGCCGACCCGCAGATCAAGCGCGACCTGAAGCGGTTGAAAAAGCGGGGCCAGCCCGGATGCGGCTAAACGCCCGAGATCGGCCGCGCCTAGCCGAGGGTCGGAATCCGATTCGACTCCCGGAAAAACAGAAACTGCAGCGGCGTCTTCCCGGTGGCAACGAACCATTGCGGCGCATAGGCCCCGATCCAGAGCGCGTCCCCTTCCTTCACCGGATACCACGAATCCTCCACCCGGGCGATGCCCTGTCCCTGGGTGAGGAGGATGCCGTGCTCCGCGCCGTGGACGGCCACCTGGGGCAGGCTGGCGCCCGGCTGGAGCGTGAAGAGGGAAACCGCCATGTCGAAGGTCGGCTCGTCGGGCAGGAAGGGCTGGACCCGGGCGTCGGGATCGCCGCCATAGGGCTGGGCCTGGATCTGGCCGCTCCGTCCCACGATCATGCGGGGCGGCGCGATCTCGGGCGCCTCCTTGTATTTCCGCTGAAAGACGAGGACCCGGCTGTTCTTCTCCGGGCCGGAGAGCGCGCAGGCGTGGCGCGAGGGAATGAAGAGATAACCTCCGGCCGCCATCCGCTTCACCTGCGCGGGACCGGCATCGACGGTGCAGGAACCCTCCAGCACATAGATGAAGGTTTCCAGATCGCTCTCCGGGAAGGAGGCACTCCCCTCCTCCTGTTCGAAGAGGAGGATCAACTCGACAAAGGAGGCGCCGAGCGCGGGCGAGACCAGGGGGATCACCTTCACCTTGGGGAACCCGGCGGCCAGGCCGGGAGCCTGGGCGTCCCCGGTGATGAGGAGATGATGGGGTCCGAGGCGGCTGCGAGTGTATCCGAGGAGGGGCGCCATACCGATGCGATCAGGTTGGATGAAGTGGACTGGAGGGGGTTGACCGGCTTCCGCTAAGGCCGAATAAAGCAAGCTTCCTCCGGCTTGGCAACCTTGACGATGCCGCCGTTGGCGAAAACCGTCCGCCCCCGCTGCATCGTCCGGACCACCCGCCCCCAGACCTCCCGTCCGGCATAGGGATTCCCCGCCCCGACAAGGGTGCGGGGCTCGTCGACGTCGAGCAGCGAGAAATCGGCGTCCCGGCCGACCGCGAGCTCGCCCTTGCGCCGGTCGAGGCCGAAGCGGTGCGCCGTCCGCGCGGTGAAGCGGGCCACCGTCTTGGCCAGCGAGAGCGTCGCCTCGGGATTGAGCGCCGCCTCGGTCCAGATTTCCGGGAAGCCGTGCTCCGCCGCCGCCAGCGCCCCCGGGCGTCCGCCGGAGGCGATCAGGTCGATCCGTCCCGCCCGCCAGGCCGAACCGAGGCCAAAGCCATTCCCCGGCCGGCGCGTCTGGAGGAGGAGATCGTCGGGCGTCGTCGCCACGGTGGCGTCGACCTCGCGCCCCCGCGCATCCTCGACCAGCGAGATCCCCTCCGGCACCGTGATCCCCCAGAGGTGGAGGCGGCAACCGGCCTCGCCCGCCAGATTGAGGACGACCTGGAGCCGCTCCAGCTCGATATCGGGATCGGGATCGTAAACCTCGATGCCGACCGGCAGCTTCAGCCGCGCGGCCCGCTTCATCGCCTGGCCGAGGACGGTCGGCGTCACCGGGAGGAGATCGCCCTGCGGACGTCCGGGGCCGAAGGGAGTCAGCGAGGCCTGGAATCCGATCACGCCGCAATCGCGGAGCGGGGCCAGCTCGTAGAGATTCCGCGCCGAGATCCCGCCCCAGAGCGCGAAATCGAGCCGTGAAAGCGCCAGCCCCATTTCCCGCTTGCGGATGAAATCATCCCGGTCGAAGACCGGCCCGAATCCGGCGGCGCCCGGCAACTCGGCGAGGCAGGTGACCCCGCCCGCCGCCAGCGCCGCCGAACCCGAGGCGAAGTCGCCGACCCGTACCGCCGGATCGATCGCCCCCGGCAGGAGGATCAAGCCGGAGGCCTCCAGGATGGCGGCGGCCCGGTACTCGAGATTGTGCTCCAGCGCCACGATCCGACCGTCGAAGACCCCGATGTCGAGATGTTCCATCCGATCGGGCAACGCCGCCAAACCGCCCCGGACCAGGAGATCGAGTTCGCTCATGCCGCAAGATTACGGACAACCTGGGCCACCGCTGCCGTCACCGCCACCGCTCATGGCCGTGGCAAAGACCGCCGGATTCGGCTTCAGGCTTTGCCGGCAGCGGCAGGCGGCGGGATCGGGAATCTCCAAGCGCTCGGCCAGCGAGGCCTCGAGATCGAGGACCATCGCCGGATAGGCCTCGAGGAAAAGGCCGGTGAGCGTCGAGTGGATGTCCTCGTCGCCCTCCAGCCCCTGCGCGTGATTGCAGACCAGGTGGTAGTAGAGGACGTGAATGCCGAGAAAGCGGGCCAGCAGCGGATTGACGCAATCGCCATGCAGCGTCGCCACCGGCGGCTTCCCCGGCTCGAGATCGGAGATCATCTTGGTGATCGCCCGCCACATCAGGATGTCGAAATCGGTCTCGAAGGTGACCGTCTCGACCTGCACCAGCGCCACCCGGGCGTCGGCGGGCGTGTGGATCTTGCGCACGATTTTCTTTTCCTCGTAGGAGCGGGCCAGCGGCAGAAACTCGGCGGCCAGCGCGGGACAGAAGGGAGCGTCGAGGAAGAGATTGTGATGAGGCCACGGCGCCGCGAACGGCGTCCCGGGCAGCCCGCGATGTTCCTGATGGGTCCGGTAACTCCAGGGCAGCACCAGATCGCCGGGTTGAATGCCCGCCGCGCCGCGCCAATCGCAGATCCCCGAGTTCCCGCCGACGATCAACACCTCGACCCCCGCCTTCCAGAGAATCCAGAAAACCCGCCGCAGCGTCGTCTCCGATTGGGTCTCTTCGCCGACGATATCGCCGTAGGAGGGAATCCAGAGCAGCCGCCGCGCCCCCTTTTGAAAGCCGTGCACCTCCGGCCCCAGACCGTAGGGCGTCGGCTCCCGCCGTCCCCCCTCATGCGTCCAGCCGCGCTCGCGGTAGGCCGCGACCACCGCCGCGATGGAGAGGCCCCAGAGCGGGCTGCCGGTGAGGCTGGCGAAGGCGGCGCGCGGACCCGCGTAAGGGAGATCGGTCATGGAATCAGTCAGAGATTTTCGATCAAGGCATCGATCTCCGCCCGCCACACCGCCCGCGCCACCTCGGGCAGGAGCGCGATGTCGAAGCCGTTGCGGGCCAGCCGGGCCAGTTCCTTTCGGGAAAAGCCCCCCTCCCGCGCCAGCGCCGCGTATTCATTGTGCAGGGTGGTGCCGAAGAAAAACGGATCGTCCGAATTGACCGTGCAACGGACCCCCGCCGCATGGAGCCGCGCGATCGGATGAGCCTGGATCGAAGGAACGACCCGGAGCTTGAGATTGCTCACCGGGCAAACATCGAGAGTGACGCCCCGGTCGATCAGGAAGGCGACCACCTCGGGATCGTCGGCGGCGCGGACCCCGTGCTCGATCCGGTCGACGCCCAGCCGCTCGACCACCTCGCGGACATGGGCCGCCGGGCCGAATTCCCCGGCGTGGGCCTTGGTGAACTTCCCCTTCTCCCGCGCCCGCCGCCACAGATCGTCGGTCCACGCCTCCAGCGGCAGCGTCTCGACGCCGTGAAGGTCGATTCCATCGAGGCCTTCCCAATCGAGCGCCTCCTCGATCTTCGCCCCCATCCGCCCGTAATCGTCCCGGCACATCCCGAGAAAAATGCGGACCTCGAGTCCGGCGGGAATCTCGGCGCGGATCGCGGCCAGCGCCTCGGGCCCGCTCTCCGGCAGATGAGCGATCGCGCCGAGATGAACGCTGGTCTCGAGATATTTGACGTTCTGCTCCACCAACCCGGCGAAGACGATCCGGGCCACCTGCGCGTAGCGGTCCGCCGAGCTGAACCAAGCGACCGCGTGGTCGAGGATCACCCGGTTGAAATGATCGAAATCGGCGTAGCGGAACTCGGGATGGAAAAACGCCGGCTCGTCGCCGAAACGGACCGCATCGAACTCCCGCAGCAATTTCCAGGGCAGCGCCCCCTCCAGATGGAGATGGGTCTCGGTCTTCGGCAAGCGGTCGAGGAAAGCGGCCAAATCAGCATCGATCTCAGGCGTTTTCATCCGCCTGCCTTCATAGCGCGGCGGTACCGCGACTGAAAGTGCTTTTCCGATCCCCGTCCGCTTTTCCCCCCGCCCTCCGGCGCTCTAAGCCACCCGCCAGAGCAGCAAAATCAGAACCAAGAGAAGAATCGCTCCACCGCTCGGATAATAACCCCAGCCGGTGCTGTAGGGATACAAAGGGAGCGAGCCCAATAGAGCCAGGACGAGGATGATCAGCAGAATGGTTCTCATGCAGCCAAGGTGCCCGCGCCACGAGCGAGCACAACGGGGGAAAGCTCCCCAGCGGGGGTAGGGGAAATTCCTAGAGCTCTAAGACCTGGAAACCGTTCCGAAAACCTTCCCCCTCAGCAAAAACAGCATGGCCGCTCCCCCGATTAAAAAAAGAACCAGAGACGGGGGCTCGGGAGTCGGCGTCACGTCGACCACGATGCTGTCCCCCAGCTCTTCCAACTGCAGAGAGTCCCCGAAAATGCTTTCTCCCAAAGTCAGACCCGACTCGATGTCGTAGGAACCATCGGCGTTCGGGTTAGCCGCCAGGGTCAAGCCGGTGAACGTACCGGCCTGGGTCGAAGCAAACAACGTGTAGGTCCCGGCCGAAAGGCTTCCCCCCGTCAAGTCGTCGAGCAAGATCGAATCATTGGAGAAAGCCATCTGCCCCGTGGTGGCGCTATTGGCCTCCACGAGAACGTTACTCGAAGTGCCGCCCGCGCCCAGGTCGAAGAGAAAGTCGATGCCGGAGGCGATGGAAACGGCGGGCGCCAATCCGCTCGCGGTCAAATCGAAGGTGAAGGTCCCGGTCAGGTTGGTCGAGGCTCCGACTACCACGTTTGAGCTCACGGCATACACCTGAGTCCCTTCAGCGCTTGGTACGAGCATCAAGCCGGGAGTCCAGGTGATGGCGGACGAGGAGGAAAAAAGTCCCAGGCCGGTGCTGGAAAACAAAGCCGCATTCGACAGCTCGATTTCGCCCGAATCGATCGACAGAACCGTGGTGCCCGTCTCAAATGCCGGGGACTCGATGATTTCTCCCGTGTAGAAATTCGAGGGGTTCGAGACAATAATGATGCTGCTTCCCTCCGAGGCATCTCCAAACCCGAGATCGCTCTGCGCCGCCGCCCTCTCGGGACGCGACATCAGGAGGAAAAAAACAAAAACCGCTGCCACCCAGACCTTGCCACTCCCCTGTCCCTCTTTACTCCTTCCCATATTCCCCTCCGCCAAAATATTAGATGATTGCTTCGATGGCTTGGACCCGCGTCATGCCTAGGGAGTTTCTATTAGCAGTTGATTCCAACCTGTCAATCGCCGTGCGGAAAATGCCGCAGGGAGAGTCAACGCCGGCCTACGCCGCGTCCGCCTGATCGCCGCCGATCAGATCCGCCCCCAACCCCTGCTGATAAAGATTCAGCTTATTACGCAACGTGCGGACATTGATGCCGAGGAGGCGGGCCGCCTCGTTGCGGTTGCCCTTGGTCTTTTGCAGGGCGTTGCGGATGAGCCGCTTTTCCATCTCCTCGACAGTCTGGATCTCGTCCTGGGCGGGGGACATCGGCGAGAGCGAGGGGGCGGAGGAGCGGCCCGCCGGGGCGTGGCCGGGACGGGAGACGAAATCGTGGAATTCGAGGGTGCGGTCCTCCTCGGCAAGGATCACGGCGCGCTCGGCGTAGTTCTGGAGCTCGCGGACGTTGCCCGGCCAATGATAGGCGGCGAGCTGTTCCATCCCCTCGGGGCTGACGACGGGGACCGCCTTGTTGTATTTCTTGGCCAGCCGCTCGAGGAAGTTCTTCAGCAGGTACTCCACCTCGCCCTGGCGTTCGCGAAGCGCGGGGATCTGGATGGGGACGACGTTGAGACGGAAGTAGAGATCCTGGCGGAACTCGCCCGCTGCGATGCTCGCCTCGATGTTGCGATTGGTGGTGGCGATGATCCGGACATCGACCCGGATCGTCCGGTTGCCGCCAACCCGCTCGAACTCCTTTTCCTGGAGGACGCGGAGCAGCTTGGCCTGGAGGCCCAGGGAGATTTCGGTCACCTCGTCGAGGAGAAGGGTGCCGCCGTTGGCCAGCTCGAAGCGCCCCTCGCGCCGGGCGGCGGCACCGGTGAAGGCGCCCTTCTCGTGGCCGAAGAACTCGCTCTCCAGCAGGTTCTCCGGGACGGCGGCGCAGTTCACCTTGATGTAGGGGGCCTTGACCCGGAGGCTGTTGTGATGGATGGCGCGGGCGACCAGCTCCTTGCCGGTGCCGCTCTCGCCCTCGATCAGGACGGTGGCGTTGGTCGGGCCGACCCGCTTGATCAGCTTCTGCACCTCGTCCATCTGCGTGCTCGAATAGAGGAGCTCGCTGGTGAAGGTCTCGGCGGCGAGCTGTTCCTTCAGGTAATCGTTTTCCTCGCGCAATTTGCGCTGTTCCAGGAGCTGGCTCAGCGCCATGTCGAACTGGGCCAGGGTGAACGGCTTGAGCAGATAGTTGGCGGCGCCGAGCTTCATCGCGTCGACCGCCGATTCGATGCTGCCGAAGCTGGTGACGATGACGCACTCGACCGGGCCGAGCTTCTTCACCGCCTGCATGACCTCCAGGCCGTTGCCGTCCGGGAGGAGGAGATCGAGGATCATCAGGTCGGCCGGCTCCTTCTGCTGGGCCTCCAGCGCCTGCTGGCAGTTGACCACCCCGAGGACCGGAATATTCTGCTTCTGCAGATGGCCGACGATGAGGCGGCGGATCAGGGGATCGTCGTCGACGACGATAACGCGTTCGAACTGCATAGGCTGGCGCCAGCTTAAGAACCGGCTTTCCCGAAGTCGAGCCTGGAGGAAAAAATTACCGCCTAGACCCGAGGGGTGGCATTCTTGACCCGCCTCTCCGTAGAAATACCGAAAGCGGACGGCAAATTTTGCCGCGATTGCGGTAAAATACCGCTACTGCGGAGTCGCCGCATCCTTCATGGCGCCGTCGCCGCCTTGGACGGTGGCGATCTTCTGGACAATTTTTCCGAGCCGGTCGCGGAAACCGCCCAGCCATTGGTTCCAGGTATCGCCGGAGGCGGAAGAGGGCTGGGGGATATCGGGATTGGCCGGCTGGGCGGTCTGCCGGTCGAGGAGGGCGAGGTAGAAATCGAGCATCCGCATCCAGCTCTCGGCATTCTGGCTGTTCTGGTTCTTCAGGATGGTCTCCAGGAGCGGGATCTGGTCGGCGAGATGGTCCTTGTATTGGGAGAGGAGCTGGTCGGCGCAGCGGCGCTGCCAGTAGAGCTGGTCGTCCTTTTCGAGGGTGTCGACGACCCAGATGAACGATTGGAGCGCCTGATTCTGCCGTTCCTGGTCGCCGTTGAGGCCGTAGAGCGAGACCAGCCGCAGCCAGGCCTCGGCGGCGAAGGGATGGAAGGGAGCCATCGCCAGCGCCGTCTCGTAGCGGGAGATCGCCTCCTTGGGCCGGTTGAGCTGGAAGGAGATATCGGCCTGGCGAAAGGCGGCGGTCTCGCACAACCGCTCCATGGAGGGATTCTGCTTCACGTAGCGGGCGTAGAGTTCGTCGGCCCGTTCCCAATTGTTCGCCAGATACTCGGTCTCGGCCAGTTCCCAGGCCGCCGCCTGGGAGAGGCGGACCGCGCTGGAGAAATCGTCCGACTGCAGGGTGGAGGCCTGCTTGATGGCGAACGACATCGTGTTGTAGAAGCTCTCCCGCGCCCGCCCGTAGTTGCCCAGCTGCTTGTAGCATTGGCCGAGGAGGAAATTGGCGTAGGGAGCCTCGGTCTGATCGGGGTAATTGGTGATGTAGCGCTCGTACCAGATGACGGCGTTGGTCATCTGATCGGTCTGCTGGAGGAGCTGGGCCTTGAGGAAGACGGCCTCGGCGACGACGGGCCGGTCGACGCCGGGGCGGGCGATCAGCTTGTCGAGCAGCTGCTGGGCGGTGTCGAAATCGTTCCGCTTCGTCAGCAGCTTCGCCTGGGCGAGGATCTCGTTCGGCGTGGCGTCGGAGGAGAGGGCCGGCCCCTTCACCGGCCCGGGAACCGGGACGGCGACGGAATCGCTCTGGGCGCGGAGCAGCGGCAATACCGATAGCGACAGCAGCAGGGCCAGAACCAGCCTCGGCCCAGCCGCCATCGACATGGAGATCGGCGCCGGAGAAACTCCGGAGCTCCTGGGAGAGTTCATCTCTTGGGCATCGTGTAGATCACCGCGCTGGCAGTGGGCGGCGGCTGCTGATTCCACGTATAAGGATAGCGGATATTGAGCATCAGATCGGGATCGGAGCTATCCGGAGCGACGGTCTCGCCGTTATAGGTGGTCGATCCCTGGTTCTTATACTTGGCACGCTCCGCCTGGGCCATGCCGGCGGCATCCTTGTCGCCATTGATCCAGGCGTTGAAGGGAGAGACGGTGACGCTCTTTTCCACCGGCGCGGGAGCGGGCGCAGGTTCGATCGGCGTGTCCCCGTCGGCATTGGCGTTGGCCGCGGTATCTTTGTCCTTCTTGTCCGGCTTGCCGGTGGGACTATCGGGATTCGGCAACGGCGCAACCAGCGGCTCGGTGCGAGGCAGCGGAACCGGCTTGGGCGGCCCCATCGGCCTCAGGGCATCCGGGAGGGGCGGCAGGGAAACATCCGCCGCAATCGTGTTGTCGGCGAAATAAGTGCCCGTGGCATAGGGGATGCCCGATGCGGGTAAAAAGGTGCTGCAGAGGAAAGTACTGCAGAATACGCTGGAGGCAATCCAGAGGACCGCCATCCGTCTCGGCAAACTTCGTGTTCGGCCTCGATGCTTTGTCATACGCGCTACCAGTTACGGTTCGGGGATCCATCCCCCGCGCCTGAGACCGCGGACTCCGATTAACCGAGGTATTAAACCGAAGTTTTACCGTGGCTTACCGTTCCCGCGATCCCTAACTTTTCTTTAGTTAAGGTTCAACTGCCTTGGATGGCTCTCCACCCAACGCGCGCAGGATTTCAGTATACCACTAAATTCTAGTAAAAATACTAAAATCCAATCAGCGCAGATTCTTTATCGGCAAAAACCTCAAGATCTTTAGTTTCTTCGAACGCGCGAGCCTGGCCGGTGAAATCGGGCGAGCCGATGACGCGAAACTTGATGCTTAACTCACGGCAAGCTTGCACCACCTGAAGCATCAACTTGATGATGGTCATCTCGATCCGATTCACGTCGCTGGCATCGATAAGGAGGCGGTTCAAGCCGGCATCGACCATTTCCCGGGTCTTGGGCAAGATATAATTGCTCAACTCCGTGGCGACGATCTGGGAGGGATTGTTCGGCATCTTGCAGATCTGGATCCCGTTCTCCACGAAGAAGTAGCGGCTCGAGGTATCGACATTCATCGCCCGGCAGACGCGGTAGAAGAGTTCCGAGCCGTCGAGCGGCTTGGTGATGACGCCGTTGAAGCCGATCGACTGGGCGCGGGCCTGTTCCTCGCTGGCGGTCTTGACGCTCATGCCGAAGACGGGGACGCCCTTGGTCTTGGTGTTGGCCCGCATCATCTGGAAGAAGTTGAAGGCCGCACCCTCGGGGAGGGCGAGGTTGATCAGGATGACGTCGGGGACTTCCTTGGAAGAAAGATCGATCGCCTCGCCGCACTGGGCGGCGCTGGTGACGCGCCAGGAGGTCTCGGCGAAGGCGCTGCGCACCTGATCGATGATCGCGGGCTTGTCGTCGACCACCAGCACATTGGCGGCGTCCTCGAGGGTCTTGTTGCGGACTTCGCCGGTTCCCTTCGGCTGGAGATCGAGGACGCGGCCGACGCGCTCGAGGAGGACCTGCTCGGTGAACGGCTTGATTATGTAATCCCGGATGCCCATGCGGGCGATCTTGACCACGTTCTCCTTGCCCGCCTCGGCGGTGAGCATGATAACGGGGATCTCCTTCATCAGCGGATCGGCCTTGAGCTTGCTCAAGGTTTCGACGCCGTCCATCACCGGCATGGTGACGTCGAGGATGATCAGGTCGGGATTCTCCCGGGTGGCGACAGCCAGGCCCTCCACGCCGTTGCTGGCGAAGGAAAGCTCGACGTTGTAGTTTTTGAAGGCGCGACCGATGACCATGTGGATCATCTTGCTGTCGTCGACGCTGAGGATTTTCGGCTGGGCCATACGGTTCTTTGGTTCTTTTTCCGGTTCGCGGTTCGTTTGTAAAGCGGGCTATTGCGGTCGGGAGGGGGGACTGGACTGGGAATTATTCTTCGAGGCGGGCAAAGATGCAAATGTGCATCGTTTCATTGATTTCGGGAACGCGGATCGAATTATTCAGGGCGACCGACGTCTTGAGCGTGTCGACGCTGATGTCGACGCCGCGCATCACCGTGGGGATGCTCAGGGCGCAATTGAAGCCGCGGTCGGCCATCTTCGACTTGAGGTTGCCGGTGACCATGTTGGTCAGCTCGCCGACCACGTCGTTGATCTCCTCGGGCGGACGGGCGGGATCATCCCCCAGGATGCGGTTGGCGGCCGCCTTGGCCAACCCCTCGGGGAGATTGAGATAGAGCACGCCGTTCATCTTGCCGGTGAAACTGACCGAACCGCTCACCCCGTCGAGCTTCGTCGGGCTGGTCGCGGCATCATCGGCCCCGTCGGTGATTTCCACCTCGAGGTTCAACATGGTGGCGAAAACCTCTCTCGCCGCGGCCCTGGCAAATGTCGATATTACATGCACGATGATTACACTTCGGTTAAGTGAGCCCCGAGTTAACACAGCTCTCCGGGGGACTTCGAGAAAAATAAGAGAAGAGATTTTCCTAGGGGTTTTCCGGCTCTCTTCCAGAGGTTTTTCCAGCATCGCCACTCTTGTCCGGACGGATACGGTTGCGGCCAAGCCGCACTTCAGGCATAAAGGGCCAAAGCGGCAATGGAGAAACTCGAACAGCCCCCGATTTACGAGCTGATATCCGATCCCAAGGCGAGTCAGGTCCTCCCCTCGCTGAGCGCGATCATCCATCAGCTCCAGTACCTCACCGGCCATCCCACCACCCGCATCCAGCAGATCAGCGAGCTGATCCGCACCGACCAGAGCCTCACGGTCAAGATCCTCCGCATCGCCAACTCGGCCTTCTACGCCCCGGCCGAGCCGATCCTCCACATCGACGAGGCGGTCCTCTTCCTCGGCCTGAACCAGGTCCGCAACTCGGTCCTCACCGCCCGGCTGATCGAGGCGACCACCGCCATCCCGGAACACCTCCTCACCTGGCGCGATTTCTGGCTCCACGAGATCGGCGTCGCCGTCGTCCTCCAGCACCTGGCGGGCTACATGCAGCAACTTCGCATGACCGAGGAGGGCTACTACGTGATGGGCCTCTTCCACGACATCGGCAAGCTGGCGCTGGCGCTGCTCGCGCCCGATCTCTTCGAGAAGGTCCTCCGAGTCACCGCCGAGCGGAAGTGCGAGATCTCCCCGGTCGAGATCGAGATCGTCGGCCTCAACCACGCCAGCATCGGCGCCTGGTACCTCCAGCAGCAGGGCCTCCCCCCCTCGCTCTACGAGTCGATCCGGCTCCACCACTCCTGGAGCTTCAGCCCCGGCTTCGTCGACGAGGCCGCGATGATCTCCCTGGCCGACCAGATCGTCCACCTCTTCGACATCGGCGGCTCCGGCACCTACTTCCCCCCCGATTGGAACCCCGGCGAATCGCCCGAATGGCTCGTCTTCCGCGAACAATCGAACAACCTCCTCCCCCCCTGGCCCGACCTCCTCCTCGAACTCTGGTTCAAAGTCCGCCACGTCCCGACTATCCTGGAGACCCTGACGAAGAAGGTCGGGGACGATTAGGAGTAGAAAATGGGCGAGAGCATCCTCCCCTTAAGCCCGGTCGATTTTCGGCTTAAAAAATGGGGCGCGGGAGTGATTGTTCCAAGTTTTCTGACATTGGCAGCCCTCTATTCCATATTAGAACATCACTCCCTCAACATCGCCTTTTTCCTACACCGCAGAGGAAGTACCATCCCCATGGAGATTTTCGGCCGCGCCGCAGTTTTTAATGGAGTGGCATTAATCGGATTCGGCCTGATGCTTTTCAGCCGTTGCTTTGCTTCCTATAAGCTTCGACTGGTTCCTTTTGCCGACGCCGGGGTGGCCTTGGGCGCGATTCTAGCGGCGGCGGGAATCTGGGGTGTAAATTTGAGCAATTGGGATCTTGGCAGCTGGCTTTAGTCCTCCAGCCCCCGCTTGCCCTGCCATGCGGGCAGCCCTATCTTAGTTTGCCCGTGGACGCCGATCTCTTCACCTCCTCCGCCCCCTCCGAAAAAGGCAAGGCCCCCGTCACGACCCGCTCCCCGCTGGCCGCCCGCCTCCGGCCCCGCACCCTCGACGAGCTCGTCGGCCAGGAACACCTCCTCGGCCCGGGCAAGCCGCTCCGCCGCCTGATCGAGGCCGATCGCCTCTCCTCCATCCTCCTCTTCGGCCCCCCCGGCACCGGCAAGACCTCGCTCGCCGAGGTGATCGCGGCGACGACCAAAAGCCGCTTCGAGCGGCTCAACGCCGTCGAGGCCACCGTCGCGACCCTCCGGCAGGCCCTCAGCCAGGCCGAGCTCCGCTTCCGGCAGGGAGGCCCCCGCACCCTCCTCTTCATCGACGAGATCCACCGCTTCAACAAATCGCAGCAGGACGTCCTCCTCCCCGACGTCGAGAGCGGCGCGGTCTGCCTGATCGGAGCGACCACCCACAACCCCTCCTTCTACGTCAACGGCCCGCTCGTCTCCCGCTCCCAGGTCTTCGCGCTCGAGCCCCACTCCGCCGCCGCCCTCTCCGGCCTGATCGACCGCGCCCTCGCCGATCCCGAACGGGGCCTGGGCAAATTCCAGGTCGCGCTCGATCCCGCCGCCCGCGACCACCTCGTCAAAGTCTCCGACGGCGACGCCCGCCGCCTCCTCAACGCCCTCGAGCTCGCCGTGGTCAGCACCCCCGCCGGGCCCGACGGGATCATCTCCATCGACTTGGCGGCGATGGAAGAATGCGTCCAGCGCAAGATGCCGGTCTACGACCGCGACGAAGACCAGCACTACGACACCATCTCCGCCTTCATCAAGTCGGTCCGGGGCAGCGATCCCGACAGCGCCCTCTACTGGCTGGCGAAGATGCTGGTCGCGGGCGAGGACCCCCGCTTCATCGCCCGGCGGCTGGTGATCCTCTCCGCCGAGGACATCGGCATGGCCGATCCCCGCGCCCTCTCCGTGGCGGTGGCGGCCCAGCAGGCCTTCGAGTTCCTCGGCCTTCCCGAGGGCCGGATCCCCCTGGCCGAGGCGACGGTCTATCTCGCCACCGCACCGAAGAGCAACGCCTCCTACATAGGCCTCAACGCCGCCATGGAGGCGGTGAAGCTGGAAGGAACCGTCGCCATCCCCAAGGCCCTGCGCGACGCCCATTACAAAGGGGCCGAAGGGCTCGGCCACGGCAAAGGCTACCAGTACAGCCACGATTTCCCCGACGCGATCTCGGCGCAGAATTTCGGCGTCGCCCCCGGCACCTTTTACACCCCCACCGGCCGGGGCTACGAAAAGACCGTGAAAGAACGGCTCGACTATTGGCTTGAGTTGAAGAAGAAAGATCAGGGATGAAAGTGATCTTCCTGGGTGACGTGGTCGGAGAGCCGGGCCGCGACACCGTCCGCGCCGCGATTCCGATCCTCAAGGAGCGGTACACCCCCGATTTCTTCGTGGTCAACGGCGAGAACGCCGCGGGCGGCCACGGCATCACCCCGAAGCTGGCCTACGAGCTGATGCGGGCCGGGGCCGACGTCGTCACCCTCGGTGACCACACCTGGGATCAAAAAGAGATCTTCGGCTTCTTCGCCCAAGAACCCCGGCTGATTCGCCCGCTCAATTACCCGACCGGCACCCCCGGCGCCGGCTTCATCATCGTACAGGGCAACGGCAAGAAACTCGGCGTCCTCAACGCCATGGGCCGGACCTTCATGCGCCCCGAGGTCGACAACCCCTTCCTCCTGATCAAGCCGCTCCTGGAAGGCATCCGCACCGAGACGCTGTGCATCCTGGTCGACTTCCACGCCGAGGCGACCTCGGAGAAGATCGCCTTCGGCCGCCACATCGACGGGCAGGCCAGCGTAATGGTCGGCACCCACACCCACGTCCAGACCGCCGACGAGACCATCCTGCCGGGCGGCACCGCCTACCTCAGCGACGCCGGCTTCTGCGGCTCGCACGAGTCGGTGATCGGGCGGGACATCAACTCGGTGATCCAGAAATACGTCACCCTCCTGCCCAACAAATTCCCCCTCTCCACCGGCGGCCTCCAAGCCGACGGCTTCTTCACCGAGATCGACGAGACCACCGGCCGCGCCCTGCGGATCGAGCGGATTCAGTTGAAGGTCTGAAAAGCGGGAGGAGCCGGACCCTCCGATGGCGGGAAATGCCGTCATCTGTTTGTAACATGACTTCAATAGAAAAGGGGACACCTCCAGCAGACAGAGACGTCATCCTTTTCATCCATGTCCGCGCCCTCCCCTGTTCCTCCTCCTTTCTCCTTCCGGTTTCGGAAAGCAACCGCCGCCTTTAAATCCGAACTCGGGTTCGACCAATGGTCGGCCAATCTCCTGGCCGGGGTGATCAGCGGAACGATGACCCTGATCATCGGGGTCTCCTTTGCCGCCCTCGTCTTCGCCGGTCCCCTGGCCGCGTGGATCGGCTACGGCATCGGGCTCGCTCTGCTCACGGCGGTGATCCAGGGGACCTGGACGGCGCTCTTCAGCTCCTTTCCCGCCACCCTCTCGATCCCGCAGGACCGCATCCTGCCGATCCTGGCGCTGATGGCCGCCGATATCGTCCGCGCCCTGCCGGGAGCGGCCCCCGCCGAGGCCGCCGCCACCGTCCTGGCCGGCATCGCCCTCGCCTCGCTGGCGACCGGCGCCTGCTTCCTCTCGCTCGGCTGGTTCCGGCTGGGGAACCTGATCCGCTTCATTCCCTATCCGGTGATCGGCGGATTCCTCGCCGGCTCGGGCTGGCTCCTCACCGCGGGCTCTTTCCGGGTGATGACGGGACACGGCCTCGATTGGGAAAATCTCGGCGCCTTCACCGATCTCGGGACGGTCGCCCACGCGCTGCCCGGCGTCGCCCTCGGCATCGGGCTGCTGGTCCTGATGCGGCGCAAGCCTCCCGCCTGGACCGTCCTGGCGATGATCCTCGGTTCGATCCTCCTCTTCTATCTCGCCCTGGCGGCGGCGGGGATTCCCCTGGAGACGGCGCGGGCCCAGGGCTGGCTGCTCCCGGCCCTGCCCAGCGTCCACCTGGGGGAATTGCACAACCTCGCCACGCTCCTGCCCGCCCTCACCCTGCCCGATTGGAAGACGCTCCTCCACCTGGCCAGCTCCTTCCAGGCGGTCTTGATCACCGGCGTCTTCTCCATCCTCCTCAACACCACCGCGCTCGAACTGGCCGCCGAGCGGGACATCGACCTGAACCACGAGCTCCGCGTCGCCGGCGTCGCCAACCTCCTTTCGGCATTCGGCGGCGGCTTCCCCGGGTTCATCTCGATGAGCCAGACGCGGCTCTCCCTCAATCTCGGCGGCCGGGGCCGGCTGGTCGGCCTCGCCTCGGCGGCGTTCTGCGGGGCGGTCCTCCTCTTCGGCGCGGGCTTCCTCGCCGGAGTGCCGAAGTTCGTCCTCGGCGGCCTCCTCTTCTTCATCGGCGCCGGTTTCCTGGCCGAGTGGCTCCTCGACGGCTGGCGGCGGCTTCCCCCTTCCGATTACGCGATGGTCGTCCTCATCCTGGCAGTGATCGATCTCTGGGGTTACCTCCAGGGAGTCGCCGCCGGGGTGGTGGCGGCGGCGGCGATCTTCGTGATCCGCTACAGCCGGGTCAGCACCATCGCCAGCCTGATGAACGGAAACGAACACCGGAGCAACGTCGACCGCTCGTCCCACCAGACCCGGCTGCTCCGCGAAAAGGGCGGCGCGACCTTCGTGGTCAAGCTCCAGGGCTACGTCTTCTTCGGCAGCGCCAACCACCTTCTGGAAACCGTCCGCGAGCGGGTGGCGGAGGCCGCGCTCCCGCCGCTCCGCTTCGTCCTGATCGATTTCCGCCGGGTCAGCGGGATCGATTCCTCCGCCGCCGCCAGCCTGGTGAAGATCGACAACCTGGCCCGCCGCTCGGGCTTCCGCCTCCTCCTCTCCAACGTTCCCCCCGACGTCCGCCTCCGGCTCGGCAACTGCGGCCTCGACGACGGCGAGGGCGGCGCGGTCCTGATGTTCCCCGACCGCGACCATGGCCTCGAATGGTGCGAGGACCGCATCCTCGAAGCGGAGGAACCCGATGCCCATGAGGCAGACCGGACGCTGGCCGCGCGGATGGTCGAGGATTGGCCGCTCGGCGCCGACGTCGGGCCGCTCTTCCGCTACCTGGAACGGCTGGAGCTCCCCGCCGGGGAGAGCCTCATCCGGCAGGGAGACGCGGCCACCGAGATCTATTTCCTCGACGCCGGACGGCTCTCCGCCCGGCTCGAGCTTTCCAACGGCAAGGAGATCCGCCTGCGGACGATGCGCTCGGGAGCGGTGGTCGGCGAGCTCGGCCTCTACACCGGCGAGATTCGCAGCGCCCACGTCCGCACCGAGACTCCCTGCGTGGTTTACCGGCTGACCTTCGAGGGATTGCGCCGGCTGGAAACCGAGAATCCCGAGATCGCCGCCGCCTTCCATCGGTTCATGGCCCGGCTCCTCTCGGAACGGCTCGCCTCGACCAACCGCGCGATCCAGGCGCTGCTCGAATAGAGCCGTCCATTTTAAGCAACCTCAAGACCCCGCTCCCATCGAGGTTACAGATCGACTCTGAGTCGGAATGCCTGCGCGATAGCGCACGTAGTTCCCAGGGGAAACTAATTCGCATGGCCGGGAGGCAAACCCAAGAGCCCGCTCTCCCGCGCTCCTCGCGTCCGCATTGATATCAATAACTCGGACTCGGCGACTCTCCCCGTTCAAAGCGGGGGCAATGGGCATAGCCCAAATAGACCCTCCCTCGCGACCGCATCTCCCCCAAAACACTCCAACTCCAAAAATCAGATCCGCATTAGCGCACGGCGAGCAAAAGCCGGAAACCGATTCGCAGCAGCCGCCTCCTCAGTAAATTCCTCCCAGGGAAAAGCCAACGGAAGCCAGCGCACCGCGCTGTAACCCGCCAGCGCCTCGCGAAGCAGCGCCCCGTTCTCCTCCAGCCGCCCCAGCCGCCGGTTGAGGCGGAAGCGGGCGGCCAAGGCGAGCAGCCGGGTCGCCGAGCCGGGCTCGGCCCGCTGCAGCGCCGCCGCCGTTACCCGTTCGGCCTGGGAGAGGATTTCGATCTCCGGGCCGTCGAGCGGGAGAAACAGCGTCAGCAGCGCCGCCGCCACCTTGTCGGCGACAAGCGCGCTGCCAGTTTCCCCACCACCCGCTTCCGCCGCCGCCCGCCAGACCATCGGGAGGAACCGGGGCTGCCAGAGTTCCGCCGGGAACGGTTTCCGATCCGCATTATTAGGCGCCAGCAAGGTCTCGGCCAACCATTCCCAGGCACGAGCAGTCGCCGCCGCGCCCTCCGGCACCGCCTGCAGGAGATCGATTTCCCCTTCGCCCACCCCGCGCAGGCTCCGCGCCAGGGCTCCGGCCTGGCTCCACTCGTCCCGCCGCGCCGCGCCATGGATCAGATAAAAAGTCGCCCGCACATGGCCCCGGTGATGGACGATCAGCTGCGCCGCCGCCGCCTCGCCCGAGGCGAAGTCGTCCCGATCCGTGAAATAGGTGAGCGCGTTGCCGACCGCATGGGACCAAAAGAGCGCCTCCCGCCCCGCCATTTTCTCGTCGGCTGAAAATTCCCCCTGCCGCGCCCACTCGCGCGCGAAGATCTCGTCGTCCCCCGCGATGAGGAGGGCCATCAGCCGCTCGGAATAATGCCGCAGCGTCGTCCGTTCCGCCTCGGGACGGCGCTCCAGCTGCTCGAGCAAATGCCGCCCCTTGCGCAGGCGGCTCTCGGGAGTCCATTGATAGCCGTAATGGACCAGCTCCCCCCGCAGATGGACGACCGGCTCCCGATAGGCAGGCGCGGGATGAACGATGCCGGAAAAAGCATAGCCGGGGACGGCGCGGCCGATGCGGACGATCCGCGAGCGGCTGCCGGTGCCGTGGAGATAGAGATTCTTCAACACCAGGCTGCAGGCCTGGAAGGAACCGGCGTCGACTTCCGGGAGAACACCGATCAGCTCCTCCCGCAGGCCGGGAGAAACCTCCTCGTCGGCATCGATCTGGAAGAGCCACCGCCCAGTGGCGTGGGCCACCGAGACATTGCGGGCATCAGCCTCGTTGCCGTTCCAAGGGAACTCATGGAGCTTCACCTGGGGTCCGAAAGCGCGGGCGATCTCGCGGGTCCCATCGACGGAGCCGGTATCGACCACCACGATCTCCAGGCCTATCTTTTCCAGTCCCCGCAGGCTCTCCAAGCAGCGTGACAGATTCCGCTCCTCGTCCCGGACGATCAGGAGGGCGGAGAGCAGCGGGCGCTCGGAAGGGACAGGGCCGTCCATCCCGTCACGCTAGGGCCATTGCCGAGACCGTCAATGCGGGGGCGATCCCGCCGGGGGACTGTTTCGCTTTTTCCGCTCGGCACAATGCGGACGCGAGGAGCGCGGGAGAGCGGTCTCGTCGGTTTCAGGTGGCGCGTATCATCAACAGATCGAACGCGTTGATTACGGGCGGGTCGGGATGCAAGGGGGAATATGGTGAAGCCGCGCAAGGGGGCCATGCCCCCCTTGACCCCGATGGTCCGCCTACGGCGGACGAGCAATAGACCCGCGCACGCTTTGCGGATGGCTTTCCCCTTTTTCTAATATTCCCAGCACTCCGCTCCCATAGAGGTTACAGATCGACTCCGAGCCAGAATGCCTGCGCGATAGCGCACATCGTTCCCAGGGGAAACTAACTGGCATGGCCGGGAGGCAATCCAAGGGGGCGCAGCCCCTTTGCGTCGTTCCCTCCTCTTTGCCCCCGTGCATCCCGGTCCGCCCATAATCCGGGCATTCGATCTGCCAATGACACGCGCCACCTGAAACCCATGAGCCGCTCTCCCGCGCTTCTCGCGTCCGCATGTGCCGAGCGGAAGAAGCGAAATAGCCCCTACCGCTTGGCAGCCCGGCGGGGGCTGCGCCGGCTGGGCGCGGCGGCGGCGCCATTGGGAGCCGCGGCGGCGTGGGGGGCGGCGTTCGGCTTGACGGCGCTCTCGATGGCCGCGTGCTGGCTCCGCGCCCCGCGCTGGAGACCGCGCGCCAGCTCGCGGAAATGGAGCTGGGCCTGGAACGGCTTCTGCCCTCCCTCGGGATGGAGGCGGCGGTAGGTCCCGTCCGGTTCCAGCTGGCGCGCCTTGACGCAATCCTGCAGGTAGGCGGGAAGAATCTCCTCGCGCAGCCGGCGGCGGTGCTGGGGATCGAGGACGGGGAAGACCACCTCGACCCGCTTGTAGAGATTGCGCGGCATCCAATCGGCGCTGCCGAGGTAGATCTTCTCCTCGCCGCCGTTGCCGAAGTAGAAGACCCGGCTGTGCTCGAGGAACCGGCCGATGACGCTGATCACCCGGATGTTCTCGCTGATGCCGGGGATGCCGGGCTGGAGGCAGCAGACGCCGCGGATGATCAGGTCGATCTTCACCCCGGCGCAGGAGGCCTCGTAGAGATCGTGGATCAGCTCGTGGTCGACCAGGGAGTTCATCTTGGCGATGATCCGGCCCTCCTTTCCCGCGCGGGCCAGCGCCGTCTCGGCCCGGATCAGCTCGCGGGTCCGGTTGAAGAGCGAGAAGGGCGCGACCAGCAGGTGATTGATCCCCTCGAAGCGGCAGAGCCCGGTAAGGACGTTGAAGAGGGTGGCGACCTCCTCGGTCAGCTCGGGCCGGATGGTGAAGAGGCTCAGGTCGGTGTAGAAGCGGGCGGTGCTCGGGTTGTAATTGCCGGTGCCGAGATGGGTGTAGAGCCGGATCCGGTCCTCGTCCCGGCGGACGACGTGGAGGAGCTTGCAATGGGTCTTGAGGCCGACCACGCCGTAGACGACGTGGACCCCGGCCTCCTCCAGCCGCCGCGCCCAGGTGATGTTGTTGGCCTCGTCGAAGCGGGCCTTCAGCTCGACCAGGACGGTGACCTGCTTGCCGTTCTCCGAGGCGCGGATGAGGGCGCGGACGATCGGGGAATCGCCGCTCGTCCGGTAGAGCGTCATCTTGATCGCCAGGACCCGGGGATCGTTGGCGGCGGTCTCGACGAAATCGACCACCATGCCGAAGCTCTCATAGGGATGATGGAGCAGGATATCCTTCGTCCGGATCAGGTCGAAGAGGCTCGAATCGGAGGGAACCTCGACCGCGACCACCGGAGTCCAGGGACGATCGCGGAGATGGGCGAAACCGTCGAGGCCGTGGAGCGGGGCGAGGTGGAGGAAATTCAGCGGGCCGGGCAGCCGGTAGAGATCCTCGCGCCCCAGCTTGAAGACCTCGAGGAGGAATTCCTCGATCTCGGGCGGGCAATCGGCCTTGACCTCGAGCCGGACGGCGTTGCCCCGGTTCCGCTTGCGCAGCTCCTCCTCGATGGTGCGGAGGAGATTGTCGGCCTCTTCCTCGTCGATATAGAGATCGCTGTTGCGGGTGACCCGGAAGGGGTTGACCGCCGCGACCTCCTCGCCGGGAAAGAGCTCGTTCACGTAATGGGCGATGATCCGGCTCAGCAGGAGGAACTTCCGCTCCGCACCCTCCGCCGGCAGGGGGACGAGGCGGGGGAGGACGCGGGGGATCTGGACGATCGCGTAGGAGGGGGCGTCCGGATGCTGGGGACGGCGGAGGGTGACAATCAGGTTATGGCTCTTGTTGAGCAGCTGGGGAAAGGGATGGCTCGGATCGACCGCCAGCGGCGTCAGCACCGGGAGGACCTCGTTACGGAAATAACCGTGGGCCCATTCCGCCTCGCTGGAAGAAAGGCTCTCCACATCGGTGAGGAGGATGCCCGCCTGGCCGAGCTGGGGATGAATCTCGTCGTTCCAGAGCCGGTATTGGTCGGCGACCAGCCGCTCGGCCCGCTTGCGGATCGCCGCGAAGACCTGCCGGGGGCTCAGCCCGTCCTCGCTGTCGTCGTCGCCCCCGTTCTCGATCTGCTGCTTGATCCCGGCGACCCGCACCTCGAAAAACTCATCGAGATTCGAGCTGACGATCGTGAGGAAGTGGAGCCGTTCCAAAAGCGGCTGGGAAGGGTCCTGCGCCTCCTCCAAAACCCGCTGGTTGAACTCAAGCCAGCTCAGCTCGCGATTGAGATAGGCCTGCGAAAAGTCCGGAACGGTGGAAAGGGGCGCATGATTGGACACAACCCTAAGATGCTCCCGGCTCCCAGGAGTGACAACGCCGGAATTGTTACGAAGCGGTTACAATCGTTTCCGACGGAGGGTTCGGTTTGCGGGCCAGTGCTTCCGGCGTAAACTGAGAGATGCGAAAATGGGGCAGCTCTCTTCTGGCGGCGATCGTGGGATTCTGCCTCCTCGGCGCCCCGCTTCCGGCCCATGCCCGCGCCATCGCGATCCTCAGCCCCGACCATGAGCAGACCTGGGCGTGGGCGCAGTTTCGCGACTACAGCTGGACCCTCGACCACGGGAAATCCCTCGCCCTGATCGTGACCTATACCAACCAGCTCCTCTCCTCCCAGGACGATCCGCTGCGCAACGATGATTTCTGGTTCCGTTTCCCCTCCGTCCGCTTCGATCCCGCGACCGGGAATTTCTTCTACACCCCGCCGGGGGCGAAGGGGCCGCCCCTCCTGGTCGCACACCGCGCCAACGGCTTCATCAAGACGACCGCCCTCACCGGCGACGCCCTGGCGGTGGTGGTCCGCAGCAACGGCGCGCTCCAGGCGGCCATCGCCGTCGGCACCGCGCGCCGCCCGGCCCACGGCTCGCTGCTGGAGATCGTCCGCCCCGGCCCCTTCACGCTGCAAAGCCTGATCGGAGAGACGGGGCAATATCATTAGAGTCCGTTCATGAATTCCAACGGCCCAAAGGTCGGGCGGCCCGGGCCCGCATTTTTGCTTCGCCAATCGCCGAACAAAGACGGCAGGATCGCGGCCATGCGGATTCCTCCCCTCGTGCCTCGCCTCCTGGCGACCGCCTGCCTGATCGCCTTCCCCCTGGCGGCGCGGGCCACCAAGCTCACCATCGACAGCGCCGAAACCAACAGCACCTGGGCGACGGCGCAAGTCAGCGACCGGCAGCTCCGCTGGAGCCCCAAGGACCATGCCCTCCTCGCCGTCGTCACCTTCGAGGACATCCTCCATCGCGATTCCACCATGGAATCGGCCCATGACGATCTCTACTTCACCTTTCCCGGAACCCAGCTCAACCCCGAGGACCACACCGTCTTCGTCGACAGCCCCGACGGCCCGATCGCGATCGGCCTATGGCGCAAGGGGACGTTCAGTTCCAGCTTCAGCCTTTTCCAGAACACCGTGATCATCGTCCATAAGACCCACAGCGACATCACCCTCACGCTCGACATCGACACCGAGCGCAACGCGGCCACCGAGCGGAAGAAGCAGGAGGCGACGGAGACCGAGAGCTTCCCCCTCGACGCGGATCTCCCCAAGAAAGCGCCGGACCAGTAGAAAGTCCCTAGGGCCAATCTACATTCAGAAAAGGCCGCGTTGAGCCGGAAAGGGCCCTCCATCAAGGCGCGAGCGACGCAGTGTGTCCAATGCGACACTCAAGGAGTGAGCAACGCCGAGGGAGGGCCCTTTCCGGCTCAACCCTTCGGGCCGGGGTCCGATGCCCCTCTCCCGGCGTTGCTCGTTCCTTATGTGTATGTCATACACACCGCGTCACTCGCGCCTTGGGAGAGGGCCATCGGCCCGACGGCGCGGCCTTTTCTGAATGTAGATTGGCCCTAGAGCCTTTTCAGTTTAGGTAGACTCAATAGTTATGTCCTTTTGGGGCTGCGATTGCCTCCCGGCCATGCGAGTTAGTTGCCCCTGGAAACTACGTGCGCTACCGCGCAGGCATTCTGGCCCCTGCTCGGACGCGGGGGCGCGGGAGAGCGGGCTCGTGGGTTTCAGGTAGTGGGAATCAGCGGAAGATCTAACGAGGTGGCTATGGGCAGGCCGGGATACAAGGGGGAGATGGTGAGGCCGCTTCAAAGGGGGCTGTCGCCCCCCTTGACCCCCGAGTCCGCCTCCGGCGGACGAGCAATAGACCCGCGCACGCTTCGCGGAAGCAATTTTTTGCGACAACTTAAACTGGAAAGGCTCTAGTCACCGCGCCGCGGCGAGAACCCCGGGGGCGCCGAGATCGAAGAGGAGGACCGGGCGGCTGCGCAAGAGCGCCACAGCTGCCAGGGCTTGGGCCTGGGCCTCCTCCCGAGCCGGTTTCTCCGATTTCGCCAATTTCCCTTGCGCCGCCGTTTCCGCGCTGCCGAGGTCACGCGGGCAAAGATCAACGAGCGGGCACCGCACCCGGCGGGAGTCCCGCCCCTTTTTCCCAGGTTCCCCTCCTCTGCCGCCCCGCAGCATTCCCCGGCGTTGCCGCCCCCCGGGCCGCGCTCCCCACGGCTGCCCGCTCGTTGATCTTTGCCCGCGCCCCGCGCTCCCAACACGCCAGACGCGCCGTCCTCCCTCTCTTTTTTTCATAACGGCCATTTCACGCTGAAAATCGATCCCCGGGGCGGGTTGGGCCGATAGCCCATGCCCCCGTCGTGGGCCTCCGCCACCAGCTTGCAAAAGGCGAGGCCGAGCCCGATCTGGACGACTCCCGGATGGAGCCGGCCCACCTCGTACTTCTCGAAGATGCAGGCGCTCAGCTCGGGCGGCACGCCGATCCCCTCGTCGGCAATCTCGAGCCGGCATTCCTCCCCGCTCACCATGGCCCGCACCACAATCCGCCCGCCGGCAGGAGAGAATTTCATGGCATTCGAGAGGAGATTGTCGAGCAGCCGCTCGATCAGGGGAACGTCGATCGAGACCTCGATCCCCGCCTCCGGCCCGGGCAGGCATTCGAGGACGAGGCCGTGGCTCTCGGCGATGGGACGGCGGCTGGCGACGGCCCGCTCGAGCAGGGGAACGAGCGGCGCGCGGGTCCGCTGGAGGGGGAGGCAGCCCGACTCGATCCGGCCCATCACGAGGAGATCGTGGATCAGCCGCTGCAGGCGCTCGCCGCCACCTTCCAGGGTCTCCATCGCCGCGCCCTGGCGCGGGGTGAGCGGATCGAGGCGGAGCAGGTCGAGGGCGAGCTGCATCCCGGAGAGCGGCCCGCGCAGGTCATGGACCAGCATGTAGGTGAGATCGGCGCGCATCCGCAAGGCCGACTCGAGCAGCTCGTACTGTCGGCTGATCCGCAGCATCGAGCGGAGCCGGGCGCGCAACTCGCCGGGATGGATCGGCTTGCCCACGAAGTCGTCGGCCCCCGCCGCCAGGACCTCGGCGAGGCATTCCCGCGAATCGAGCGCCGTCACCGCGATGACCGGGATCTGCCGGGTGGCCGGATTCGACTTGAGGCGGGCGCAGACCTCGATGCCGGTCATCCCCGGCATCATCACGTCGCAGCAGATCACCTGGGGGGAAATCCGCGCCACCTCTTCCAACCCGATCGGCCCGCTGGAGGCGAACCGCAGCTCATACCCTTCCCGGCCGAGGATCGCGGAGATGAGTTCATGGTCGGTCGGATCGTCGTCAATGATGAGGATCCGGGGCGGAGCGGCGGGGGCGGAGGCGGAACCGGCGGGGGAGAGCGCGGTCATCGCGCGGCCTCCCCGGCGGCGACGGAGGGCCGGTCGATCATCTTTTCGATCCGCTCCATCAGCTTGCGGAGCGGCACCGGCTTGCTCAGATAGGCGGCGGCGCCCGCCTCCAGGCAGCGCTCGCGGTCCCCCGGCATCGCCAGGGCGGTGAGGGCCACGATCGGAATCCCGGAAGTCTGCGGCGACGCGACGAGATGGCGGATCGCCTCCAGGCCGTCCATCTCCGGCATCTGGATATCCATCAGGATCAATGCCGGACGGAGGACCGTGGCCTGCTCGACCGCCTCGCGCCCGGTACGGGCCACCGCCACCTCGTAATTTTGCGCCGCGAAATATTCGGCCAGAGTCTGAAGGGTGATCTCGTTGTCGTCGGCCAGCAGCAGGAGCGGCCGATCCCGATCGGGCTCGCGCGCGGGTTCCTCCCGGTTCCGGGACGGAAGAAAGGCCTCGATGGGAGCCGCCGCCGAGACCGCCCGCGCCATCCCTTCCAACGGCAGCCGGACGGTGAAGCGGCTCCCCTGCCCCGGCGTGCTCTCGACCTGGACCGAGCCCTGGTGGAGCCGGACCAGCCGGCTGACCAGCGAGAGGCCGAGGCCGGTCCCGGAAAAGCGCCGCGCCAGGCTGCTGTCGAGCTGCACGAAGGGCCGGAAGAGCCGGGTGAGATCGGCGGAGGCGATGCCGATGCCGGTGTCGACGACATGAAAGGCGACCGCCTGGTCCGGGGCGTCGTTCTCGATCTCGAGCCGGACGCTGCCGCCGTCCGGGGTGAACTTGACCGCGTTGCTCAGCAGGTTGATCAGGATCTGGTTGAGGCGGCGGCTGTCGGCCCGCAGAAAGAGGCCGGGGGAGCGGTCGCAGAGCTTGAGATCGATCCGCTTGCGCAAGGCGTCCTCGCGGACGAAGCTCAGGCTCGACTCGGCGACCGCCGCCGCCGCCACCACCTCCAAATTAAGATCGAGCTTTCCCGACTCGATCTTCGAAAGGTCGAGGATATCCCCGATCAGCTCGAGCAGATGCCGCCCGCTGCGATGGATCGTCTCGAGGGACTTGGCCTGCTTTGGCGTGACCGGGCCATAGGCCTCCTCCTGCAGGATCTCGGAGAGGGTGAGAATGGCGTTGAGCGGAGTGCGCAGCTCGTGGCTCATGCTGGCGAGGAATTCATCCTTGAGGCGGGTGGCGCGGCGCAGCTCGGCGTTGGCGCGGCTCAGCTCCGCGTCCCGATCGCGCAGGCTTTCCTCGAAGAGGCGGCGCTCGGTGACATTGATGAGATAGCCGACCTGCTCGAGCGGCCTCCCGTCGGCCCCCCGGATCATGACGACGCCCTCCTGCAGCCAGAGCATGGTCCCGTTCTGATGGCGGAAGCGATACTCGTCGATCCGCGATCCTTCCTCCGCGGCATTGGCGCCGGCGAGATGGGCCATCACCCCGGAACGATCCGCCGGCTCGATCCGCTCCGCCCAAAAGCCGGGCGTGGCGAGGAATTTCCCGGGTGGATAGCCCGTCAGGTCGCGGACATTGTCGCTCATCCAGGTCGGGGCGTGTTCGCCGCCGCACTTCCGGGTGAACAGGACGGCGGGGGAGGCCGAGATCAGGAACCGGAGGCGTTCGCGGGTGGTACGGAGGGCCTCCTCGACCACCTTGCGCTCGGTGACGTCGCGGCTGTTCACCACCAATCCGTGGATCGCGGGATCGGCCAGCCGGTTGGTGACGATCGACTCGAGCGTGAGCCATTCCCCCTCCCGGCGCTCGACCCGCCGCTCGAAGCGGACCGGCCTCTCGGGCTGGGCCCGGACCTGCGCCAGCGCGGCCTCGACGGCGGGGAGATCGTCGGGATGGACCCGCTCCCGGAAGGGGCGGCCGACGAAATCGGCGGCGGGATGGCCGAGCAGCATCTCGACCGAATCGCTCTTGTAGAGGATCACCCCCTGCTCATCGAGGATCGAGACGAGGTCGGAGGAGTACTTGAGCAGGGCATGGAGCTTTTCCTCGCTGCGGCGGAGATCCCGGGTCCGCTGCTCGACATGGCGCTCCAGGTCGGCATTGAGGTCGAGGAGGGCCTGCTCGGCGCGCTTCCGGTCGGTGACGTCCCGGGCGATGGCGCAATTGTACTCGGCCCCCTGGTAGGAAAAATAATTGAAGACCACCTCGACCGGGACCAGCGTCCCATCCTTGCGCCGCAGCTTCGAATCGAGGCTGAAGGAGCCGAAGTTCTTCAGCTCCTCCCAATGGATCGGCAGGATCTCCGGGCCGAAGGCCGGATCGATCCGGGAGACGTGAAGGGCGAGAAGCTCGTCGCGGCTGTAACCGAGGAACTCGCAGGCCGCCTCGTTCACGTAGCAGAAAGTCCCGTCGGGCCGGGTCCAGAGGACGAGGTGCTTGCAGTGGTCGATCGCGAACTGGGTCATCCGCAGCGTCTCCTCGACCTGGTTGCGGACGGTGACATCGCGCAGCGTGGTCAGAATCGCCTGGGTCTGCCCCCAGGGCAGCAGGGAGGCCGTGATGTCCATCGGGCAGACCGACCCGTCGGCCCGCAGGAACGGCTGCGACTCGAAGACCGGCCCGCTGACCCGGAGCCGCTTCAGGAGATTCTCCGGCGTCAACCCGCTGTCGGGGGGAAAGAGGAGGGAAAAATGTTTCCCCACCAGCTGGTGCTCCTCATAGCCGAGGACGGTCAACGCCGCCTGGTTGACCCGCAGGATGGTCCCGGTCACTCCCTGGATCACCAGGATGACGTCGAGCGCCTGGTCGAAGATGCTGCGCAGCTTCTGCTCGGAGCTCTGCAGCGCCTGCTCGCTCTGCCGCCGCTCGGCCACGATCCGCGATTCCTTGAGCGCCCGCTCCACCACGGCGGGGAGCCGTTCCAGCTGCGCCTTCGACAGGAAATCGGTCGCCCCGATCCGGAGCGCCTCGACCGCCAGGACGTAATCGGGATTCCCCGAGAGAAGGATAAAGGGGGTGATCCGATCCTTTTCCCGGAGCAGCTGGAGCGCGCCCAGGCTGTCGAACTCCGGCATCGAGTGATCGCAGATCACCAGATCGCAGGCCGAGCGGCCGACCCGTTCGAGAAAGGCGGGCGCGGTGTCGATCCGCACCCATTCGCAGGGGAAGCCCGCCTGCTCGAGACGGCGGATCACCAAGACGGCATCGTCCTGGCAATCCTCGACGACGATGACTTTGAGCGGTTCGCGTTTCAATCGGATCCTTCCAGGGAAAATCGAACGCCCGTCATCGGGAGGCCACCAACGAACTCCGTTCCGCCGAGACTGCCTCCAGCACCAAGCGAGAAGGGAGGCGGTCCACGTTGAGCATGGCTCATTTTGTACAATATTAGTATACTAAAAGTCCAATAAATAGTTTCTGGTTGGGACGATCGGTTGTTTCCTTTTGGGGCTGCGCCCCTGGTGGCCCCCGCTCGGACGCGAGGCGCGGGAGAGCGGGCTCCTGGGTTTCAGGTGGAGAATATCATCAGCAGATCTAGCGCGCTGATTATGGGCGGGCCGGGATGCAAGGGGGCAGCTTCTTCGATGTAAGGGGGGCCATGCCCCCCTTAGATTCCCCGATGGTTTGCCTCCCGGCCATGCAAATTAGTTTCCCCTGAGAACGATGTGCGCTGACCCGCAGGCATTGCCTCCGGCGGACGAGCAATAGACCCGCGCGCTTCGCGGTAAAGATCCCCTGCGATCATTTAAATGTAATATTTAAATGATATATAAATACAACATATTGCAATTAAAAGAGAAAATTATCACCCCAAAGGACATTCCTCCTTCGCTCGCTCGCTCAGAGCGACCGAAGGAATCCGAGGTAGGCGGCGACGCCGGTCCCCACCTCTTTCAGGACGATGAACTCGTCCCGCGTATGGGCCTGGGAGATCGACCCCGGACCGAAGGCGACGGCGGGCCAACCCCGCCGCGCGAAGAACGCCGCGTCGCAAAACCACGGCACCCCGGTGATCCCCCGCGAGAAGGCCGCGAGGTGGCGGATAAGGGGATGCTCGGGATCGGAGGCGAGGCCGGTCTCGCTCCGCTGGACGGTGACGCGGCAGGAAGAGGCCTTGCGCCGGAGGGCCTGGCGGATCTCCGCCAGCACCGCCTTGTCCGTAAATGAGGGCGTGGTGCGGATATCGATCTCGGCGCCGCAGCTGTCGGGAACAATGTTCACCTTGGAGCCGCCCCGGATCGTGCCGATGCTGAGAGTGGCCGCGCCGAGCAGCGGATGGGGATGATGCGCCAGCTTCGGGATGATATCGCGGCGGAGGACGGCGATCCCCTCGTTCAAGGCGTAGATGGCGTTCTCGCCCCGCTCAGGCGCGGAGGCGTGACAGGCGCGGCCGCTCGCCTGAAGGTCGAGCCAAAGGACCCCCTTATGGGCGGTGACCACCCGGAGATCGGTCGGCTCGCCGACGATCACCAGATCGGGCGCATGGCGGGTCGGACTTGCGGCCAGGGCCCGCGCCCCGTCGTTGCCCGCCTCCTCCCCCATCAACCCCGCGAAAGTGACCTCGACCTCGCTCTCCGCCCCGCCCGTCCGCCACCATTCGGCGATCGCCCAGAGCATCGCCGCCATCGGCCCCTTGGTGTCGCAGGCCCCCCGTCCATAGAGCCGTCCCCGGCGTTCGGTCGGAGTAAAGGGAGGCACCGTCATCCCGACGACGCTCACCGTATCGGTATGGGGCGCGAACCAAATGCGGGTCTTCACCCGGCGGCGCGGCTTCCAGACGGCGAGGATATTGGGCCGGTCGGGCAGGACTGGAATCAGCCGGGACTTCGCGCCCGCCGCCTCGGTCCAGTTCTTGAGGAAAGCCGCGATCTTCTGCTCATTGATCCCGGCGGTCCCCGGATTGCCCGAGGGATTGACGCTCGGAATCGATACCAATTCCCGGAGCAGGGAGATGGCATCGGGAGCAGGCATGGGAGGAGGATAGGAAAAGCTCCCGATAGCGGCAAGGGAAACCGCCCGACCCCTGCGGACTGAACGGTACGGACCCATTCGGTCATGCACTCTGCATTCATTTTTCATCCGCCCCCGGGATGAATGAAGCAACCGAATCCTTCATAATCAATCGGTTGAGAATTTTTCGGCGCGTTGGCACGCAAAACGTTCCCTATGTCTCAACAAAGGAAACGCTAATGAACCGACTCCGCTTCAAAACCCGCTGGCAGATCTCCAACCGACCGACCTTTCAAAAGGTCTCCGACACGCGCCGCGCGCCCCAACCGCTTTGATTTCTCCCGAACCCCAACCCTAACCGGAGCCACCCTATGATCACCTACCGCATCATCAATAATAACGGCAAACCCCTCACCCTGATCCGCAACCGCCGCCCCCTCACCCTGGCCGAAATCGCCGGGATGGTCCGCCGGTCGAAGAAGAAGTAACGGCAATCTTTTATCCCTTTGTTCTCCGGGGCCGAGGTCCTGGAAAAGAGGCCTTTCTTCCAACTGGAGGAAGGGCCTCTTTTTTTGCGCCTTGATCGTGGGGGGAGAAGTCGAGGGCGAAACGGGAAGTGGTTCGGTCCCGTCCTTTTGGGGCTGCGCCTCTTGGCCCCCGCTAAGAGGGGGAGTATCGCCGACTATGGGTCTATTTCTACCATGCGGACGCGAGGAGCGCGGGAGAGCGGCCTCCTGGGTTTCAGGTGGAGTTAATCAAGGGCAGATCGAACGCGCTGACACACGGGCGGGCCGGGATGCACGGGAGCAAAGAGCAGGAAACGACGCAAAGGGGCTGCGCCCCCTTGGACCCTGCTCTGATTGCCTCCCGGCCATGCGAGTTAGTTTCCCCTGGGAACGATGTGCGCTATCGCGCAGGCATTCGATCTGTAACCTCTATGGGAGCAGAGCGCTGGGATGTGAATAACCCCGCCAAGCCCTTGATCTCGAACCCCTCCCCGCCTTCATACCCCCTACAGACAGCGCTTTTTCTACCCCACCCCCCTACTAATAGCGTAATTTCCTTGTTTCCGCTCCCGCCCGGTGAGTAGTCTTACTCCCCATGTATCTCAAGGCGCTCAACGTAATCGGGTTCAAATCTTTCGCCGACAAGACCCAGCTCCAATTCCACCCGGGCGTCACCGCCATCGTCGGGCCGAACGGCTGCGGCAAGAGCAACGTCCTCGACTCGATCCGCTGGGTCCTCGGCGAGCAATCGGCCAAGGCGCTTCGCGGCGGCCAGATGCAGGACGTCATCTTCAACGGCTCCGACAGCCGCAAGCCGCTCGGCATGGCCGAGGTCTCGCTCACCTTCGGCGATTGCGAGGGCGAGCTCGGGACCGAGTACAACGAAGTCACCATCACCCGCCGCCTCTTCCGCGACGGCGCCAGCGAATACGAGATCAACAAGAGCGCCTGCCGCCTCCGCGACATCCACCAGCTCTTCATGGACACCGGCGTCGGCCGCACCGCCTACTCGATCATGGAGCAGGGCAAGATCGACCAGATCCTCTCCGCCCGCCCGGAAGACCGCCGCGCCGTCTTCGAGGAGGCCGCCGGCATCACCAAGTACAAGAGCCAGAAAAAAGAGGCGATGCGCAAGCTCGAGCAGACCGACGCCAATCTCCTCCGCCTCGAGGACATCATCCGCGAGGTCCGCCGCCAGATCAATTCCCTCCAGCGCCAGGCCAGCAAGGCCAAGCGCTACCAGGACCTCTTCGCCGAGCTGAAAGACCTCGAGCTCCGGCTGGCCCGCCACCAATACGCGCTCCTCGCCGCCGAGATCGCCGCCCTGGCCGACCAATCGTCGGGCTCCCGCGAAGCCCATCAGCAGCTCACCCTCGCCATCGAGGCCGAGGACCAGGCGATGGGCCTCCTCCGCTCCGAGCTGGAAAAGATGGAGGGCGACGCCGCCCAGGTCCGCGAGGCGCTCGGGAACGCCCGCATGGCCGCCGAACGGGCCGCCCAGCGCGAGAAGACCAACGCCGCCCGCGTCGAGGAATTCAGCCAACTGCGCGAGAATTGCCGGATCGAGATCGCCGGGACCGAGGAAAAGATCCGCATCCAGGACGAGCAGCTCCAGGCCCTCGGCGGACAGGCCGCCGCCCAGGCCGCCGCCCGCAGCGCCGCCGCCGATGCCTACCACGCCAAGGACGCCGCCGCCCGCGAGCTCGCCGAGCAGACCTCCGAGAAGGAGGCCGAGCGCGCCGACCGGAACCACGAACTGCTCCGGCTCCAGAATTCGCTCTCCAATTTCCGCAACCAGCTGATCGCCCTCGAGGCCCAGCAGAAGAACCTGATGGTCCGGGGCGAATCGCTCCGCGCCGAGCAGGGCGCGCTCACCCAGCGCCGCGAGGAGGCCGAGGCCAACCGCCTCGCGCAGGAAGGCGAGCTCGCCGACGCCCTCGGGGCCTTCGAGGCCGCCCGCGCCGAGGTCTCGGCCCGGCACGAGGCGGTGCGCGAGCGCCAGCAGCTCGTCGCTGCGCGGCAGCACACCGTCGCCGAGCGGCAGCAGGCCGTCCACGCCGCCAATGACGGCCTCCGAGAGACCGAGCGGGCCCACCGCGATCTCGTCACCGTCCATGGCCGCCTGGTCGCCAAGCTCGACGCGCTCAAGCATCTCGAGACCAGCCACGCCGGCTCCCCTCCCGCCACCCAGCACCTCCTCGCCTGCAGCGCCAAGGGGGAGATCGCCGCCCGCATCCAGGGAACGCTCTCCGATCATTTCCAAGTCACCCCCGGCTACGAAGGCGCGATCGCCCTCCTGCTCGGCGAGGCGCTCAACGCCCTGGTGGTCGACGACCGCGCCGGCGCCGAGGAAATCCTTGCCAAGGCGCTGGCAGGCGAGAACCCGGGCCGCGTCTTCCTCGCCCCGCTCTCGCTGGCCCGCCCCTCCGGCAGTGCGGCGAACCGCGAGACCGGCGCCGCCCGCTTCCTCCGGACCCACGCCGGAGCCGAGGCCGCGACCACCCTCCCTCTTCTCGAATCGCTCCTTTCCGACACCCATATCGTCGACGACCTCGCCGCCGCCTGGGAATTGAAGGCGCTCCAGCCCCAGGCCGTCATCGCCGTCCGAGATGGGGACGGCTCCGGCATCCTCATCAACCGCGCCGGATTGCTGCAAGCGGGCAAAGCCTCCGAGACCTCCGCCGGTCTTGCCGTCCTCACCCGCCGCAACGAGCAGAGCGGATTGGAGGAAGAGATCGCTTCCGCCCTCGCCGCCGTCGAGCAGGGCGCGGCCCGCGTCGCCGAAGCCACCGAGCGGGTGCAGTCGGCGCAGGCCCTTCATCAGGAAGCGCACGCCGCCATCCAGGAAGCCCAGGGCTGGGTGCAGGAAGCGCAGAGCGTGGTCCAGGACGCCCAATCCGCCGCCAAGGACGCCGAGATCGCCGCCGCCACCCTCCGCCACACCCAGCAGAGCCTGGCCCAGTCGGTCGCCGAGATCGACCGCAACCACGAACGGCTCTCCCAGGAAATCGCCCGGACCACCGCCCAGGTCGAGGCCGACGGAGAACGCCGCCAGAATATCGAGAACCAGCTCGCCGAGAGCGAAAGCCAGGTCGCCACTCTCCAGGAAGCCTTGACCCTGCTGCAAGACGAGATCCGCACCCTCGGGCAGGAGGAGGCCTCGCTCCGCCAGACGCTGGTCGAGAGCCAGATCGAGCTGGCCAGCCTCACCCACCGGCTCCAGTCGACCGAGCAGCAGCAGCAATCGGTGAAGACCCGGCTGGCCGAACTCCGCGAGCTGACCGCCACCCGCTCCCGCGAGGCCGAGGACTACGCCGCCCGCATCGCCACCGCCGAGGCCGAGATCGACGCCGCCCAGATCGAGCGGGAAGAGGCCACCGTCCAAGCCAACGAGCGCGAGACCGAGCTTCAGACCATCCTCGTCGCCAGGTCGGAGCAGCACGAACGGATCTCCATCCGCGAGGAAGGGCTCCGCCTTGAGCGCCGCAAGCTCAACGAAGCCCAGGCGATCCAATCGTCCTGCGAGATCAAGCTCACCCAACGCCGCCTCACCCTCGAGCATCTCGTCGAGCGGGTCCGGCAGGCCTACCAACTCGTCCTGGCTGAGCTCCCGCCGCTCACCGAGGAAGAGATTGCCGCGCAAGGCGAGAACGATTGGAGCACCATCGAGGCCGACGTCCGCGAGAAGCGGGAACGGCTCGACGGGATGGGCCCGGTCAACATCGAGGCGATCGCCGAGTTCGAGGAGCTGCAGCAGCGCCTCACCTTCCTCGAAGGCCAGGAGACCGACCTCCGCAACGGCAAGGAGCAGCTCCTCCAGGCGATCCAGGAGATCAACCAGACCACCGAGAAGATGTTCGCCGAGACCTTCGAGCAGGTGAAGATCAACTTCCAGCAGATCTTCAGCGAGCTCTTCGGCGGCGGCAAGGCCAACCTGATCCTGAGCGACGAGAAGGACCCGCTCGAATCGGGGATCGAGATCGTCGCCCGCCCGCCCGGCAAGCAGCCGCAGAGCATCACCCTCCTCTCCGGCGGGGAGAAGACGATGACGGCGGTCGCCCTCCTCTTCTCGATCTACATGGTGAAGCCGAGCCCCTTCTGCGTCCTCGACGAGATGGACGCGCCGCTCGACGAATCGAACATCAACCGCTTCATCAAGATGGTGCAGCGCTTCACCGCGCACTCCCAGTTCGTCGTCATCACCCACAACAAGCGGACCATCAGCATGGCCGACGCCATCTTCGGCGTCACCATGCAGGAGCGCGGCGTCTCCCGCCTGATGTCGGT
>Ga0302314_10000523_pt1 | contig 71416 bp, 65 predicted proteins | sample III_Palsa_N2_3_FD_200533 | JGI IMG/M metagenome (GOLD analysis project Ga0302314, IMG submission 200533) | Peat permafrost microbial communities from Stordalen Mire near Abisko, Sweden - III_Palsa_N2_3 | ecosystem: Environmental > Terrestrial > Soil > Palsa > Peat permafrost | place: Sweden...
TCGCGCTTGAAGCCCGTCGTGTTCACGTTCGAGATGTTGTTGGCGATGACCTGCATCCGCTCCTGCTGAGCGTCGAGGCCGGTGCGGGCGACATGGAGGGCGGCGTTGGTCATGGCGGTCGGTCCTTAGATTCTGTCGTTCGATCGGGTCGGTTCGGGTCAGGTCAGTCCTGGACGTCCATCAGCTGGGCGGTCGAGGTATCCATGTCCTTCGCGCCGGCGAGCATCTTGACCTGGGTCTCCCAGGCGCGGCTGGCGTCGATCATGTCGGTCAGCGTCTTGGTGACGTTGACGTTGGAGCCTTCGAGCGAGCCGGTGGTCAGCCGCGCGGTGGGATCGGAGGGCAGCGCACCGTTGTCGGCGACGTGGAACAGCCCGTCCTCGCCCTTGGCGATGCTCGATCCCTTGGCGGAGACCAGCTTGATGTGGTCCGCCTGGATCGGCGCATTGGCGTCGCCGCCCTGCGGCACGAGCCAGATGACGCCGGTCTTGTCGATCCGCACGCTGTCGGCGGGCGGCAGCGTGATCGGGCCGCCTTCGCCCATCACCGGCAAGCCGTCGCCCGTCGTGAGCAGTCCGCTGTCGGCGACCTGGAGATCGCCGCGGCGCGTATAGGCTTCCGAGCCGTCGCCGGCCTGCACCGCGAGCAGCGCGTCGCCGTCCAGCGAGACGTCGAGGTTGCGTCCGGTCGCGACCGAGGCGCCGGCGCCCATGTCCGGGCTGTCCTTGCTGTCGGCGGCCTGCGCGCGCGCCGAGACGCTGCCGCTGCCGTCGCCGAGATAGACCGCCTGGCTGTTGGTCATGTCGCCGCGAAACCCCGTCGTGTTGACGTTGGCGAGGTTGTTCGCCGTCATCACCTGCTTGGTCATGAGCGCCCGCATCGCGGAGAGCGACGTGTAGATCAGCTGGTCCATCCCGGCGTTCCTCGCTTACCCTTTCGCTACCGTCACTGCAGGTTGATGATGCTCTCGAGCATCTGCTTGTCGGTATCGATCGCCTTGGCATTCGCCTGGAAGTTGCGCTGCGCCGAGATCAGGTTGACCAGTTCGGCGGTGAGATCGACGTTCGAGGTCTCGAGCTCGCCCGAGGCGATCGATCCGCGGCCATCGGTGTTCGCCGCCGCGATCTGCGCCGCGCCGCTGTCTACGGTCGCGGTCCAGCTGGTGTTGCCGTTCTGGTGCAAGCCGTCCGAATTGGCGAAGGTTGCCACCGCCACCTTGCCGAGCGCGAGCGTCGAGCTGTCCGAATAGGTCGCGCTGACGAGGCCATTGGCATCGACGGTGAGGTTGCTGAGCTTGCCGACGGTGTTGCCGTCCTGCGAGGAGGCGACCGTCGAGAAGGCGAAGGCGCCCTCCTTGGTCGCGCTGCCATAGTCGACGGTGAGCGTCAGGGGCGCGGATGCGCCAGTCGGATCGACCGAGGAATAGGCCTGCGACGCCGTCGAGGTCATCGTGCCGTTCGCATCGAAGGTCAGCGTCGGCGCGGTCGAGGTGCCGGTGGGGAAGATCTCCTTGTCGCCGACGAAGGTGTGCGCGGTCCAGCTGCTCGGCGTCGCATTGCCATTGGCGTCGGTGCCGGCATCCGCGGTGTGGACGTAATAGACCGTCGCGGGGATCGCGTCGCCCGCCGAGTCGTAGACCGTCGTCGAGGTTGCATTGTTGTAGCTGTTCGCGTCGGTCGGGCTGAACGTATAGCCGCTGGTCGCGTAGGCCGCGCGCGAGGCGGGCAGGTCGGCGCTGGACGGCAGCGTGATGGTCAGGTCGACATTGCTGGTCTGCTTGGCGGTGCCGTTGGTGGGCGGCACATACAGGCTCTGCGTCGCGGCGGCGCCCGTTGCGGTCGCATTGCCCAGGCTGTCGACCGGGAGCACCTGCAGCGCGGCGCCGGTCGAGTCGACGACGTCGTTCTGGCCGTTGACCGTGAAGCTGCCGTCGCGCGTGAAGCTCACCTGCGCGCCGGTGCCCGAAGCCTTGGTGACGAAGAAGCCCTGGCCCGAGACCATCAGGTCGAGCGCACGGCTGGTCGTCTCTTCGGAGCCCTGCGAGAAATCCTGGCTGGTGCTCTTGAGGCTCGTGCCCTGGCCGATCACCGAATTCTGCGCCTGGAACTCGGACGACGAGATCAGGTCGCCGAACTCGGCCGTACTCGACTTGAAGCCCGTGGTGCCGACGTTGGCGATGTTGTTCGAGGTGACGTTGAGATCGGTCTGCGCGGCGTTGAGGCCGGAAAGCGAGGTGTAGAAGGACATGGGTCTTGCTCCGTGTCTGAAGGGGTCAGGAGAGGCTGAGCACGTCGGTCGGGGCGACCGTGCCGAGCGTGGTGGTGAGCTCGGCCGAGCTGCCGCCGGCGGGCGACTGCACGCCGGTGATCGTCGACCAGGTCGAGACGGTGGATGCGATCGCGCCCGAGGCGCCGGCTGCCGAGACGACCACCGAGAGCGGGCCGGTCGCGGTCGTGCCGTCGGCCTGCGTGCCGTCCCAGGCGAAATCGACGGTGCCGGCCTTCTGCGCGCCGAGCGTCTGCGAATAGACCGACTTGCCGCTGCTATCGACGAGGCTGACATTCATGCTGGTCGCATCCGACGGCAGCGTGATCTCGCCGGCATAGCCGCCATTGGTAAGCGGCTGCGCGGTCGTCGACGACAGCAGCGCGGCCTTGCCGATCCAGCTCGCGGCGTCGCCGATGCGGTTGTCGGTGAGCTCGGAGACCAGCGACTTCATCGAGGTGTTCATCTCGGTGATGCCCGAGACGGTCGACATCTCGCTGAGCTGCTGGACCATCGTGTTCGAATCCATCGGCGCGGTCGGGTCCTGGTTGGTCATCTGCGCGGTGAGCAGCTTGAGAAAACCCGCCTGGTCGATCGTGTCGCTGCCCGCGGTGGTGCTGGCGGCCGCGGCGGTCGTGCTGTTGGTGCGCAGGCTGTCGAGATAGCTGTTCGACGTCGTGGTGCTTGATACGGTCATTTTTCGATCCTCAGCGTGTCGAGGGTGAGCGTCTTGGCGGTCTGCATGACCTGGACGTTGTTCTGGTACTGGCGCTGCGTCTCGATCATATCGACGAGCTCGGACGCGCTATCGACACCGGCATCCCAGACGTCGCCGTCCTTGTTCGCCAGCGGGTTGGAGGGATCGTGGCGCTTGGTCGGTTCGGTATCCGACTGGACGACCTGGCCGACGCGGACGGTCGAGACGCCCGGCGCGTCGCTGACTTCGGTGAACACCGGCTTGAGCGCGCGGTAGGCACCCTCCTTGGAGGAGGACACGGTGCCGGCGTTGGCCATGTTCGAGGCGACGGTGTTGAGCCGGACGATCTGTGCGGACATCGCGCGGCCGGCGATGTCGAACACCGACATGGGGGTGCTCATGAACCGTCTCCTTTGAGCGCCTGCATCACCGTGTCGACGCGGCCCTGCAGGAATTGCAGCGTGGTCTTGTAGGCGATCGCGTTCTCGGCGAACTGCGTCTGCTCGACGGGCAGCTCGACGGTGTTGCCGTCGAGCGAGCTCTGCACGGGGACGCGGTAGGCCATGTTGCCCGAGACAGCGGCGTCGGCGGTGGTGCCGTCGTCGCCGGTTGCGCTATCTAGCGCCTTGGTGAAGTCGACATCGCGCGCCTTGTAGCCCGGCGTGCCCGCGTTCGCGATGTTGGAGGCGAGCACCGACATCCGCTGCGAGCGTATCTGAAGCGCCGTACCGTGGATGCCGAAGAGCGCGTCGCTGCCCATGATGTTTCTTTCGTCCCGCCTCTAAATCTTTCGCCGCCGCTGCCGTCCTTGGTCTCGAAGGGGTCGGCTGCGGCGGGTTCGCTCGTGACGATGCAACGGGCGTGCCAGTTCTGACGGCAGGCGATGGAAGCGGAGGCTTTGCGGCCGCCGGCGGCCGAGCCGGCAACGCCTTGCCGGCGGGCGGCAATTTTTTGCCGGTCGGCTTGCCGGCTGGTGTGGCGTGGGGAAGACGACGCGGTGAACGGTGCGATTTTCCTGGACCCGGTCGCGATCTCGCTGGTGTTCGGCGGTGCCGCGCTCGTCGCCGCGCTGCGATCGACGGGACGCGACTGCAGCCGATCGATCGCCGCATTGGCCCCGCTGGTCCGCACGCGCGCCGATGCCGAGGCGCAGGCCGCGCGCGTCGCAGTCAACCGCATCGTCGAGCGTACCAACCTGGGTGGTCTCGCCACCGCCGATCGCGCGCCCGTCGTCGAGAGTTTTCTCGCGCGCGCTGCGGTCAGGCTGTCGGACTCGCGCGACCCCGGCGCCTTCACCGCCTGGGCGGAAGCCGAGCTCGCCGCACGCGCGGAACGCCATGCCACGGTCCACGCCGTGTGGCGCGCGGTCGCCGATGCCGCACCCGCAATGGGGATGATCGGCACCGTGATCGGCCTGATCCGGATGTTCTCGGCGATGGACGATCCGTCCAGGATCGGACCTGGCATGGCGTTGGCGCTGCTCACCACGCTCTACGGCGTGATCGTCGCCAACTGCATCGCGGGGCCGATCGCCGCGCGGCTCGAGCGGCTGAGCCGCGCCGAACTGCTGTGGCAGAGGGACGCGCTCGAGCGGCTCGCGGGCGTCGCGCGCGAAGAACTCACCGGCCCGCTCGAGCACCGTGTGTCGCGCATCGAGGCGCGGCTGCGCGCGGTGGCATGAAGCTGCCCGCGATCGCCGCGACGCTGCCGGGCGGCGCGCGCTGGGCGGTGAGCTTTGCCGACCTGTGCCTGCTGCTGCTCGGTTTCCTGCTGCTCCTGCAGGCGCACAAGGGCGATCCGGCGGCGCTGAATGCGGGGCTACGCGCGGCGTTCGGGGCGCCTGCGCCGGCGTCCTACGATACCGCCGCCGCGCCGCTGTTCCAGCCCGGCGAGGCGGCGCTGTTGCCCGATGCGCGCGCCCGATATGTGGCGATCGGGCGGCAGGCGGCGGGGCAGGGCGGCGTCGTGCATATAGAGAGCCTCGGCACCGACAGCGGCGGCCAGCGCCTCGATGCGTGGGAACTCGCCGCCGCACGCACCGCCGCGATTGCCCGCGCGATCGGGAGCGGCGGCGTCGCGGCGGGGCGGATCGACGTGTCGATCGACGGCACGGGGCCTGTCGCTCCGGTGCGGGGCCAGCATGTGCGGGTGACGATCGGGCGCTGACGCGGTCCGCCAACCCTCTCCGTCATCCCGGCGAAAGCCGGGACCCATAGATATGGCGCATGGCAAACGAGCGCCGTACCTCGCGATGGAGGTTCCGCCGTCGATGGGTCCCGGCTTTCGCCGGGATGACGAAGGGAGAGTGGACAGCGCGCGGACCCGAACCATCATGGATAACGCCCGTTAACCAAATCTTGGCACGTCGCTTGCTCTAATGCGCTCGTGAAGCGGGACGTATCATGTCGATGCGCGCCCGCACGACGGGAGCATCTGTTCATGGCACGCAAGGCTTTGGCCTTCCTTCTCCTCCTGCTCGGCAGCCCGGCCTATGCCGCGGCGGGGGCGGGCGGGTTCGAGGATCTCGACAAGCTCGAAGGACGCCTCGTCGGCGCGCTCGACGTCGGGATCGGCCAGGTCGGCGGCCCGATCACGCATCTCGATCGCCGGCTCAAGCTGCAGCCGTGCCCGGTTCCCGCCGTCATCGATCCGCCCGCGCTCGGCGCGATCGCGCTGCGCTGCGAGCCGCTCGGCTGGCGCATCCGCGTGCCGCTGATGAAGACGCCGACGCAGACGATCGCCGCAGCACCCGCCATTTACACGCCGCAGCAGCCCGCGACGCCGCCGGTGATCAAGCGCGGCGATCCGGTGCAGCTGATCGCCAGCAGCGACGGTTTTACCGTCACCTCGCAGGCGGTGGCGCAGGAGGACGGCCAGCTCGGCGGCGCGATCCGCGTCAAGTCCGACACCCGCGGGCCCGTCGTGATCGGTCGCGTCGAGGACGCCGGCCGCGTCCGTGTCGCCAGCAATTGAGCCCGGAGCGATGAGCATGATCAACGGCATCGGTGTTTCGACGGGCAGCGCGCTCGGCATCGGCACGACCGCCACGCAACGCGGCGAGGGCGCCACCAAGGTCAAGCCCTCGAATGCCGCGCTGGAGGACAAGGGCGCGGTCTCGACCACCGTCTCGCAGATCACCGCGCTCGGCGCGCCGGTCGACGTCGATCGCTTCACCGCGCTGCGCAATGCGATCAAGGGCGGCAGCTATCGCCTCGATCCGCAGGCGATCGCGTCCAAGATGATCACCAACGACATGGGAACCTCGTCGTGAGCACTGCAGCACTCGAGGCGCTCGTCCACGAGCAGCGCGCGCTGCTCGCCGCGCTCGACGCGGACGATGTCGAGGCCATCGCGCGGGCGACCGCCGCGGTCGACGATGCGCTGGTCCGTATCCGCACCTTCTCGCCGCGGTTCGTGAGCAACGATGCCAAGCGGCTTGCCGAAGAGGCGATGGCGCTCACCGAGACCGCGCGCGTCCGCGTCAACGTGCTGGTCGACATGACCGCGCGCCGCATCACGCGGCTGGCGGCGGCGACCGGCAAGGGCAAGGCCGTGCAGACCTACGGCCGCACCGGCCGGTTCGCCTACTAGCGGCACTTGGCACGCGGCTTGCTGTGCAGCGCGTGCAACGAAGGATCGAAATGACGCTGACCATCATACGCGGCAATGGCGAGACGGGAGCAACGGGGCCGACCGGCGGCCGCGTGCAGAACGCCATCGCCTCCGCGTCGGCCAGCACCGGCGTCGATTTCAAATATCTCTATCATCAGGCCGGCATCGAGAGCAATTTCAACGCCAGCGCGCAGGCGACGACGTCGAGCGCCTCGGGGCTCTACCAGTTCACCAGCCAGACCTGGCTCGGCATGATCAAGAACCACGGCGCCGAACATGGGCTGAGCTGGGCCGCCAATGCGATCACGCGCGACGCCAGCGGGCATTATTCGGTGTCCGATGCCACCACCAAGCAGGAGATACTGGCGCTGCGCCAGTCACCCGAGACCTCCGCGGCGATGGCGGGCGAATATGCTTCGGACAATAAGGACATCCTGCAGGCCAAGCTCGGCCGCGAGACCAATTCGACCGATCTCTACATGGCGCATTTCCTGGGACCTGCGGGCGCGACGCGCTTCCTGAAGGCCAAGGACGCCGATCCCGACCAGTCGGCGGCGTCGGTGATGCCGGCCGCCGCGCGCGCGAACAAATGGGTGTTCTACGACAAGGCGGGCAACCCGCGCTCGCTCGCCGACGTCTACCAGCGCTTCGCCGCGCGCTTCGACCAGGCGGCACCGGCCTCGACCGGCAGCGGTACCGTGCAGATGGCAGGCGGGCGCGATACCGCCTCCGACATCGCGCGGATGCAGCTCGCCGCACTCAACGGCACGACCGACGGAATTAATGTGGCCACCGCCGACGGCATCACCGCTGGCCCCACCACCATGACGGCCTCGTCCGTCCTCACCCCGAGCCCGCAGACCGCGCGGCTCGCCTACCTCATGCTGGCAAGCCTCGGAGTCTGATGCGAGATGGCGATGACCGCGATCAACAAGCGTGTGTGGATGGATGCGAGCCGCGGGGCGATCCTGCCGGTCGCGTCGCTGATGCTCGTCGCGCTGATGGTGGTGCCGATGCCCGCGATCATGCTCGATCTCGGCTTCATCACCAACATCGTGATCTCGCTCGCCGTGCTGATGGTCGCGCTCAACGCCGCCAAGCCGCTCGATTTCTCCGCCTTCCCGACGGTGCTGCTGTTCACCACGCTGCTCCGCCTCTCGCTCAACGTCGCCTCGACCCGCGTCGTGCTCGTCCATGGACATGAGGGCGCGGGGGCCGCGGGCCATGTGATCGAGGCGTTCGGCAGCTTCCTGATCGGCGGCAATTACGCGGTCGGCATCTTCGTCTTCGCGATCATCATGATCATCAACCTCGTCGTCATCACCAAGGGCGCGGGGCGCGTGTCCGAAGTCTCGGCGCGCTTCACGCTGGACGCGATGCCCGGCAAGCAGATGGCGATCGACGCCGATCTCAACGCCGGCCTGCTCACCCCCGACGCCGCCAAGCAGCGGCGGCAGGAGGTTGCCACCGAGGCCGATTTCTACGGCTCGATGGACGGCGCCTCCAAATTCGTGAAGGGCGACGCGGTCGCGGGCGTCCTGGTGCTCGCGGTCAACGTGTTCGGCGGGCTGGTGCTCGGCGTGGTCAGCCACCAGATGGCGATCGGCGACGCCGCCAAGAATTACGTCCAGCTCGCGATCGGCGATGCGCTGGTCGCGCAGATTCCTGCATTGCTGCTGTCGATCGCGGCGGCCTCGATCGTGACGCGGGTCAGCTCGCCGCTCGATCTCGGCGGGCAGATCGCCAGCCAGTTCGGCTCGGCCAAGGCGTGGACGCCGGTTGCGGCGATCCTGTTCATCCTGGGCGTCCTGCCCGGCATGCCGCACATCATCATGCTGCCGGCGGCTGCGCTGTGCGGCTATGTCGCCTGGAAGCTGCGCGGCGCCGATCAGCTTCGCAAGTCCGAGGCCAATCTCGCCGAGAAGGCGCCGCCGCCCAAGCCCGCCAACCCGAGCGCGATCGGGTGGGACGAAGTGTCGGACGACGCGCCGCTCGGGCTCGAGGTCGGCTACGGGCTCGTATCGCTGGTCGACGAGCGCAAGGGTGCGCCGTTGATGGCGCGGATCACCGGCATTCGCCGCCAGCTCTCTAAAGAACTCGGCTTCGTCGTCCCGCTGGTCCGCGTGCGCGACAATATGAATCTGGCGCCCAACGCCTATCGCATCACCGTCGCCGGCGTCGTCGTCGGCGAGGACGAGTGCCACCCCAATGATCTTCTCGCGCTCGACTCGGGCGATCTTGCCGCGACCGTGATGGGCCGCGCGTGCAAGGACCCGACCTTCGGGCTCGACGCGGTGTGGATCGCACCTGAAAAACGTGGCGAGGCGGTGGTTGCGGGATACACCGTGGTCGATCCCTCGACCGTCCTGGCGACGCATCTCAACCAGCTCATCATCAATTCGGCGGCCGATCTGTTCGGGATGGACGAGACGCAGAAGCTGCTCGACGAGCTTAAGGAAAAGGCGCCGCAGCTCGTCGCGGGCTTGACCCCGGCACCGCTGTCGCTCGCGCAGATCGCGTCGCTGTGCCGCGCGCTGCTCAGCGAAGGCGTGCCGCTCAAGGATTTCCGCCGCGTCGCCGAGGCGATGACCGAGGCCGCGCGCGAGGAGAGCGATCCGGTCCAGCTCGTCGAGCAGGTCCGCCGCCGCATCGGCGCGCTGATCGTGCAGACGCTGGTGCCCGTGCGGATGCCGCTCCCCGTCGTCACGCTGGACGCCGCGCTCGAGAGCCTGCTCACGCAAGCCGTGCGCACCGGCCCCAACGCCAGCCACCCGATCGAACCCGCGCTCGCGGGGCGGATCGTGCAGGCGGTGTCGGAAGCCGCCGCACCATTGGTGGGTGAGGCCAAGCGCTTCGCGATCGTCACCTCGCCGATCGCGCGCCGCGCGCTCGGGCGCCTGCTGCGCCCGCATCTGCCCGACGCGCCCGTGCTGTCCTTCCTCGAGATTCCCGATGGCAAGGCCGTCGAGGTGGTCGCGGTGGTCGGCGGCCAGGCGCCGCAGGTGACGCAGATGCGCCGTGAGCCGGAGATGGTGCGGTGAACGCCGAAATGCCGATGACCTATGCGCGCAAGCCCGCGCGCCCCAATCATGCGCAGCTGGTCCGCTCGCACATGCCGCTGGTCCGCAAGATCGCGTGGCACGTCCACGGCCGCGTCTCGAACGCGATCGATATCGAGGATCTGATCCAGATCGGCATGGTCGCATTGGTCGAGGCCGCCGCGGGCTACGAGGATCGCGGCCACGCCTTTTCGACCTATGCCGGCATGCGCATCCGCGGCGCGATGATCGATCACCTGCGCCGCCATGCGACGCAGTGCCGTTCGGGCATGGCCAAGCGCAAGGAGATCGCGCGCGCGCGCGCCGAGCTCGAGGCCAAGCTCGGCCGGTCGGTCTCGGAGCTCGAGCTGGGCGAGGCGATGGGGCTCGATCCCGCGTCCTTCCGCGAACTGGCGGACGCCGCCGAGGCGGTGCGCCACGAATCGCTCGACGAGGTCTATTCGGATCAGTCGATGTGGTTCGCCGATGTAGAGGCGGGTGCCGACGAGCAGCTTGATCGCGGCCGTCTCGGCGAGGCGCTCGCTGCGCATATCTCGACCTTACCCGAGCGCGAGGCGCTGGTGCTCCAGCTCTATTTCGTCGAGGAACTCAATCTGGAGGAGATCGGGCTGGTGCTCGATATCGGCGCCGCGCGCGTCTGCCAGATCAAGAAGGCCGCCTTGGATCGGCTGCGCGGGAAGCTGGCCGGCTGGCGCTGACAGCGCCGCCGCGCTTGCTGATCTGATCGAGCTGCGCCGACAGGCGATCGAGCTTGGTCGTCATTTCCGAAAACCCGTCGCGCGTCATGGCGTTGAGCGAGGTCAGCCCCTCGGGCTGGCGCTGGCCGAGCGAAAGCTTGAGCGCGTCGAGTTCGTGGTGGAGGTCCGTCATCGTGATCGACGGCCCTGCGGCGCCCATGGGTGACGGCAAGATTGTGGCCGCCGTCCGCGTGCCTGCGGCGTCCAGTCGCTGGCTCGCCGCATCGATATGCGCGACGAGCTGCGGGATGCCGGCGAGCGCCTGGCGTTCGGCGGCGGCCTGTTCGCGATCTGCGCCGGCGCGCGCGAGCGTGCGCCCCACCGCGATCAGCCCGCCCAGCGAGATCAGGCTGGTGAACAGTGCGAACGCGACGACCGCGAGCAGCCAGGGATATAGTTTGGAGCCGGCCGGCTCTGCACCCAACGGCGGGAAGGGCGCGGGTGCGCCGGCCGGCTCCTCCGCGGCGGCCGGATCGGCCTCCGCAGATGGCGATGGCATCGATACGGCGGGCGCGGGCTCCGGCGACGCGTCCTCCCCGGCGGACTTGCGGCCCCGACGCGGAACGCGACGAGGCTTGGCGGTTTCGGTGTCGGACGTGACGGGGGCGGGGGCGTCGGCGATCGGCTCGTCGAACATCAGCTCCTCGTCGGCGCCATCGCCGATAAAGTCGCGGGGGGTGGGGGTGGCGTCGCTCATCGGATGGGTCCGTCTGCCAGTCGTTCGATGCGAAGATCAGGGGCGATGCGAGGATCATCGGGTCGAGAGACGGAAACAGCCTCCGGCGCGGGGGAGCATATGCGCCGGAGGCCATCCGCCTCAAGTCAAGGAAGCGAGTTCCTTACTGGAGAAGCTTGAGCACGCCCTGCTGGCTCTGGTTCGCCTGGGCGAGCATTGCGGTCGACGCCTGGCTCAGGATCTGGGCCTTGGCGAGATTGGTCGTCTCGACCGAGAAGTCGGCATCGTCGATGCGCGAATTGGCGTCGGTCAGGTTGGTGACGTTGTTGGTCAGGTTGTTGACCACCGAGTTGAGGCGGCTCTCCGACGCGCCCAGACCGGCACGGACGGTGTTGACGGTCGCCAGCGCGGAGTCGATCGTGGTGAGCGCGCTGCTCGCATCGCTCGCGCTCGACACCGACAGGGGTGCCGTGCCGGTTGCGGTCGAGGCCGTGCTGGTCGCCGTGTTGGCCGGCAGGTAGATCTTGTCGCCGGCCGCCAGCGTATAGTGGTTGCCCGCAGTGATCGCGGTATCCGGGGTTCCGGCGGTGCCTTCGGTGGACTGGAGATCGGCGATCGACGAGCCGTTCGCGCTGTCGGCGTCGTCGGCGGTCGCGGCATAGGACGTGCCGACGAACGAGTCGCCCGCCTTCACCGTATATTCGCCCGCTGCCGTCGTCGTGGCAGCAGCCGTGCCGGCGACATAGTTGGCCGAACCCGTGATAGACGACAGATTGAGGTTGCCGATCTTGATCGCGACCGTGTCGCCGCTGTTGGCGCCGACCTGGATGCTCGTGGTCTTGCCCTGGCCGCCCGTGGTGGTGTCGAACAGCGCGACGTTGTTGAAGCTCGCGCCGGACAGCCCGGTGGCGATCTGCGCGGTCAGCTGCGTTACTTCGGCCTGCATGTTGGTGCGGTCGGCGTCGCTGTAGGTGCCCGAGGCGGACTGAACGGCGAGCTCGCGGATACGCTGCAGGTTGTTGGTGACCTCGTCGAGCGATCCGTCGGCGGTCTGCGCCAGCGAGATGCCGTCGTTGGCATTGCTGATCGCCTGGTTCATGCCGTTGATCTGCGAGGTCATCGAATTGGAGATGGCGAGGCCGGCGGCATCGTCCGAGGCCGAGTTGATGCGCTTGCCCGAGGACAGGCGCGCCATCGCCGTGTTGAGAGCTTCGTTGGCAAGCCGCGAACCATTCTGGGCGCGCAGCGCAGCGCTATTCGAATTGATGACAGTCATGATGGAGTTCCTTCTTCCCGCTTGGAGCCGGTCCGGATGATCTCCATCTCGGCTACGAACCGGGTAACGACGGGGCGGCCGCGGATTTTAGCGATCGGTTCCGAAGTTTTTTGCCAACGCGGCGTTAACCACCCCCGCTCACCACGCCGGTCGGGCCGCTCGTGCGGGCATGTCGTGCGGACGGGATTCCTCCGCCCGTACGGGAGTGCGGACGCCGGCGCGCGCGGCCGCGTTAACCATTTGTTTGTTTCAATCCGCGAGATTGTTGCAGGGGCGCAATGCCGCGGGGGATTTGGACATGAAGACGATCGGGATCAGCCCCCGCGCAGCACAGGCAAACCCGGCAATTGTGGCTTGGTTGGCCGGTGTCGGCATCGCGGTGCGCCCGGTCGATGTCTGTCACACGCCGACACGCGACGCGATTCGCATCCTTGCGGCCGACGAGATTTCCCTGGCCACGGTGCGCGATATCCTGATCGATCCGTTCGCCGACGGATCGCCGCACCTCGTTCCATCGGCTAACGGGATGCCCGCGAAAATAAACTTCGGGTTCGAGGACATGGCATTTGGCCTCGCACTGATCGCCGAGCTCTGCCGCCCCGCGATCCGCCCCGCGGTCGGCGAGCCCGAGAGCGCGATGTATCTGAAACTCGCCGAGAAGGTCGCCGGATCGGACGCCACCGTGCTTGTGCTCGGCGAGACCGGCACCGGCAAGGAGGGCATCGCCCGCTTCATCCACGCATCGAGCCCGCGCGCCGACAAGCCGTTCGTCGCGGTCAATTGCGCAGCGCTGCCCGATACGATGCTCGAGGCGATCCTGTTCGGCCATGCCAAGGGCGCGTTCACCGGCGCCGCGGGCGCCAGCGACGGACTGTTCCGTGCGGCCGAGGGCGGCACGCTGCTGCTCGACGAGATCGCCGAGATGCCGATCGCGCTGCAGGCCAAGCTGCTCCGCGCGATCCAGGAGCGCGAAGTCCTCCCCGTCGGCGCGACCACGCCCGTCAAGATCGACGTCCGGATCATCGCGGCGGCGAACCGCGAACTTGCCACCGAAGTCGCCGAGGGCCGCTTCCGCGCCGATCTCTACTGGCGGCTCAACGTCATGCCGCTGGCGCTCAAGCCCTTGAAGGCGCGCCGGCTCGACATCCGCGCGATCACCGCCGCGCTGATCCTGCGCCATACGCGTTCCGGCGAAAGCGTCGCCTGGCCGACCGCCAATGCGCTCGACCGTCTGATGGCGCACGACTGGCCGGGCAATGTCCGCGAGCTCGACAATGTCATCCAACGCGCGCTGCTGCTGCGCATGGGCGATCGCATCGAGGCCGACGATCTCGCGATCGAGCAGATGGTGCATGTCGCACCCACGCTGTCGGTGGTCGCCAACGTCGCGCCGATCTGCCTCGCCGAGGTCGCGCGCGACAGCGAGCATGAGGCGATCCTCGCCGCGCTCGATGCGACCGGCGGCAAGCGGCTCCTGGCGGCCGCCAAGCTCGGCATTTCCGAACGCACCCTTCGCTACCGTCTCGCGCAGATGCGCGAGCGGCAGGCGGCTTGAGGATCTAAGCGATGACCGCGATCACCGCCGCAAGCCTCATGGCGATGAGGAACCAGATCCTCCAGCAGAACAGCGTCTTGCAAAATGCTGCCGCGACCGGCCCCGCCGGGATCACCTCGGGCGCCGCCGCGACGCCGACGCAGGCGACGCCGGTCTCCGACTTCGGCTCCGCGCTCAAGGGCGCGCTGCAACAGGTCAACGGGATGCAGGCCAAGGCCGAGGACGTCTCGAACAGCTACGAGCGCGGCGACACCACCGACATCGCGTCGGTGATGCTGGCGCGCGAACAGGCCTCTGTCGGCTTCCAGGCGACGCTGCAGGTCCGCAACAAACTCCTGTCCGCCTACAAGGACATCATGAGCATGTCGGTTTAATATGGCTGATCTCGCAGCAACCCCCAACGAACTCGTCGCCTCGGGCCGTAGCCTGCCGGTGCCGCTCGGCGCCCTAGGCAAGGGCGGGATGGGGGGCATCTTCGATCGCGTCGCCGCCTTCGCGCGCCAGCCCGCGGTCGCGAAAAGCCTGCCGATGATCGGCATGCTCGGCGTGCTCGCCGCCGCCGCGCTGATCTGGATGGTGCTCCACCAGGGGCCGCAGCGCGATCTCTTCTCGGGGCTGGGCGATGCCGACAAGGCGGGCGTCGTCTCCGCGCTCGACACCGCAGGGATCAAGTATAGCATCGACAACACGACGGGCACGCTCACCGTCCCCGAGGACAGCTATTACCGCGCGAAAATGCTGCTCGCGCAGCAGGGCCTGCCCAAGTCGGCGCCCGACGGCGACAGCCTGATCACCAACCTGCCGATGGGCGCCAGCCGCGCCGTCGAGGGCGCGCGTCTGCAGGAGGCCAAGGAGATGGACCTCGCGCGGACGATCGAGGCGATCGACGCGGTGCAGTCCGCCAAGGTCCATGTCGCCGACGACCAGCCGAGCGTTTTTCTCCGCGACGATGCCAAGCCGCAGGCCTCGGTGATGCTGACGCTCCGCGCCGGCCAGACGCTGAGCGCGGGCCAGGTCCAGGCGATCGTTCACCTCGTCGCCTCGTCGGTCGGCGGCATGTCGCCCGACGATGTCTCGGTAGTCGATCAGTCGGGTCATCTGCTCAGCGCCGCCAACCAGGGCGGCGATGCCGACGGCACCGACAAGCAGGTCGCGATCCAGACCAAGGTCGAGGATCGCACGCGCCAGGCGATCGCCTCGCTGCTGACGCCGATCGTCGGCGACGGCAATTTCACCGCCGAAGTCCACGCCGACCTCGATTTCGTCGAGGTCGCCTCGACCACCGAGAGCTACCCCAAGGATGGGCAGGTCGTGCAGACCGAGCAGGGCAGCTGGACCAACGATCCGACCGGCGCGAACGCGCCCGCGTCGGGCATCCCGGGTGCGTTGTCCAACACCGCGCCGTCCGCCGCCAAGGCGGGTGCGACCCCCGACGGCAAGCCCGCCGGCCCCGCCGCGCCCGGCGCCACTCCCGGCGCGGCGTCCGCGGCAGCCGCCGAAAAGACCAACGAGACCTATAATCGCAGCTATCAGCTCGGCCACCAGGTCTCGGTGACCAAGAACCCCGTCGGCACCGTGCGTCGCCTCACCGTCGCGGTCGCGTTGCGCCAGGCGCCCGGCGCCAAGCCGCTGACCGTGCAGCAGCAGCAGCAGCTCCAGGATCTCGTCAAGGGCGCGGTCGGCTACAACCAGCAGCGCGGCGACACCGTCGCGGTGACGCAGCAGACCTTCGTCGCAGCGGACGCCGCGCAGGGCCCCAAATGGTATCAGGCGAGCTGGCTGCCCGTCGTCGGCCGCAACCTCACCGCGCTCGCCGTCGCGGCGATCGTCGTGTTCGGCATCGGTCGCCCGATGCTCAAGCGCCGCGCCGTTGCCGCCGAGCAGCGCATCGCCAACAAGTCGAAGGAGCGCGCCACCGTCGGCCGCGAGATCGCGGGCGCCCTGGCCGCGCAGAATGCCGAAACCGCCGGCGAACGTGCCGTGACGCTCGACATGATCGAGGCGGCGCCGGGTTATGCGGCGCGCGCCGCGCTGATCCGCAACTTCGTCCGCCAGGACCCCGATCGCGCCGCCCTGGTGGTCCGCGACCTGATCCGTGCCGACATGCCCAAGGCCGAGGCGGCGAATGGCTGATCCCGTGATCGCACTGCCCAGCTTCGCCGGCCCGTCCGGCTCCAGTGCCGCCGCCATCCTTCTCATGCTGCTCGCCGAGGACGAGGCCGCGCAGGTGCTCGGCCGGCTCGACCCCGACGAGGTCCAGCAATTGGGCCACGCGATGTTCGGCGTCGCCGACGTCTCCGAGGAGCAGGTCGACGAGGTGCTCGACCAGTTCGTCGATCGCGCCCGCGAGCGCACCACGATCGGCTTCGCCGCCGACGGCCAGATCCGCACGATGATGGAGCGCGCGCTGGGTTCGGAGCGCGCGGAGAACATGCTCGCGCGCATCACGCCGCCGACGCGCCAGTCGGCGCTCGACAGCCTCAAGTGGATGGATTCGAAGACGATCGCGTCGCTCGTCGAGGGCGAGCATCCGCAGATCGCAGCGCTGGTGTTGGCGCATCTCGATCCGCCGATCGCCGCCGACGTGCTCCAGCAGCTCGACGAGGATGCGCAGGCGGACATCGTCTACCGCGTAGCCACCTTGGGTCCGGTCTCGTCGGAGGCGCTCGACGATCTCGAGCGGCTGCTATTGCGCCAGGTCAACAAGGGCTCGGGCCAGGGCAATGCGCCCAAGCGCGGCGGCCCCAACGAGGCGGCCAAGATCGTCAACGGCACGCGCACCAACGTCGAGCAGCGCGTCATCCGCCAGCTCGCCAAGCTCGACAAGGGCCTCGCGCGTCAGATCGAGGAGGAGATGTTCGTCTTCGACAATCTCTCCGCGCTCGCCGAGAAGGATCTGGGCACGCTGTTGCGCTCGATCGACAACGAGATACTCATCGTCGCGCTCAAGGGCTGCGAACCCAATCTGCGCAACCGCATGTTCGGCTGCATGTCGAGCCGTGCCGCGCAGTCGATCCAGGACGAGATGGCCGAACGTGGGCCGATGCGCCTCGCCGAGGTGCAGGAGAGCCAGAAGCAGGTGCTCGCGATCGCGCGGCGCCTCGCCGAGGCGGGCACGATCAATCTCGGCGGCAAGGGAGGCGACGATTATGTCTAATCCGTTCGCGGGTGCGCAGCGCTGCGGCGTCTGGACGCAACCCGACGTCGCGGCTCCCGCGCCGTTCGTCGCCTGGGGTGCAGCACTGCGCCAGGCGTTCGAGGTGCCCCCCGAGGAGATGGTCTTCGAGGCGCCCGAGGAACCCGCGATCGACATCGACGCGATCCGTGCCGAGGCGATGGCGCAGGGCTTCGCCGCCGGGATCGAGGCCGGCCGCCGCGAAGCCGACACGGAGCGCGAAGCGCTGCGCACGCTCGCCGCCGGGCTCGATCATCTGCGTCCCGAGCCCACGCAGGGCCTCGGCGCGATGATCGCCGCCACCGTCGAGCGGTTGCTGAAAGACGTAGTGGGCGAAGTGTCCGTCGATCTCGACACGCTCGTCGCGCGCGCCACCGCTGCCGCTGCGATGATCGGCGAGGAGACGCGTCCGTCGATCCTCAAGCTCAACCCGCAGGACCTCAAGCGCCTCGCCGGCGTCGAACTGCCCGTCGCCGCCGCGCCCGACGCGACGCTCGCCCCCGGCAGCCTGCGGCTCGAGACCAGCGCGGGCTCGATCGAAGACGGCCCGGCCGTCCGGCTCGATCGGCTCAAGCTCGCGCTCGATCGGATCGCCGGCACACGATGATGTCCTTGCAGGATCGCGCCGCCACGCTGCTCGACAGCCTCAGCGTCGGCGACGCCGGGCCACGCCGGATCGGCAAGCTCGTCGCCTATGACGGGCAGATGCTCGAGGCGACCGGGCTCGCGATGCCGGTCGGCGCCTCGGTGCGCGTGATCGACGCCGATGGCCATGCGACGCGGGCCGAGATCGTCGGCTTCAAGGGCGATCGCTCGCTGATGATGGCACTCGATGCCGATGCGCCGCACAGCAATGGCGGCCGCGTCGAGCCCGACGCCAATGGCGGCATCGCCGAGGTCGGCGAGGCGCTGCTCGGGCGCGTCATCGATGCGTCGGGCGCGCCGCTCGACGGGCTCGGCACGATCGATACGCACGCGACCTGGCCGCTTGCCGGCAAGCCTGCCAATCCGCTCGACCGCGCGCGCGTCACCGAATGTTTCGACATGGGTGTGCGCGCGATCAATGCGCTGCTCACCGCGGGTGTCGGACAGCGCATCGCGATCTGCGCGGGCTCGGGCGTCGGCAAATCGGTGCTGATGGGGCAGATGATCCAGGGCGCCGAGGCCGACGTGATCGTCGTCGGGCTGATCGGCGAGCGAAGCCGCGAAGTCGCCGACTTTCTCGCGACCAAGCTCATCCCCGGCGTGCGCGAGAAGAGCGTCGTCGTCGCGGTGCCCGCCGATCATCCGCCGGTGCTCCGCCTGCGCGCGGCGATGCGCGCCACCGCGATCGCTGAATATTTTCGCGCGCAGGGCAAGCGCGTGCTGCTGCTCATCGATTCGCTCACCCGCTGCGCGCATGCGCAGCGCGAGCTTGGCCTGTCGCTGGGCGAGCCGCCGACGATGAAGGGCTATCCGCCCTCGGCGCTCGGCATGATCCCGCGGCTGATCGAACGCGCCGGCGCCGATGCGCGCTCGGGCGGCTCGATCACCGCGCTCTACACCGTGCTGGCGGACGGCGACGACGGCGACGATCCGATCGTCGATACCGCGCGCGCGATCGTCGACGGGCACATCATCCTGTCGCGCACGCTGTCCGAACAGGGCATCTTCCCCGCGATCGACGTCGGCCGCTCGCTCAGCCGCGTGATGGCCGACATCGTAGACGAGGAGCATGGCGACGCCGCCGCCTCGCTGCGCCGACTGTGGTCGGTCTATGAGGAGAATCGCGACCTTATCCTTATGGGTGCCTACAAGGCCGGCTCCGACGCGACGATCGATCAGGCGATCGCGCGCCACCGCGAGATTCTCGACTTCCTCAAGCAGAAGCCCAAGGATCGCATCGATCTCGCGCACAGCTCGGCCGAATTGATCGAAAGGTTCGGTGCATGAGCAGCCTCGTCCGCCGCCGCGAGCGTATCGCGCGCGTGCGCCGCGTCGAGCATGTGCTCGCATCGGGCGCCGCCGCCGCCGCCGACGCGCAGCTGCAGACGCTCGAGCAGAGCGCCGCGCGCGTGCTCGATCTGCGGCTGAGCCTTACCACCGGCGTCGGCAGTCTCACCTCGCAGACGCTGGCGGCGCAGGGCGAACTCGCGCATCGGCTCGATCTCGCGCGCTTCGGCCTCGCCGACGCGATCGTCGGCGCGCGCGCGACCGCTGCGGCGAAGGCCGGCGAGCGGATCGAGGCACGCATCCGCCAGGAAAGCGCCGAACGCCTCGCCGATCGTGCGGGCAAGGCAGCCGAGATCCTCGTCGAGCGTCGCGCGTCGGCGACCAGTCATCGCCCATCGCGTGGATGGGGAGGGGAGGCATGAGCATGGCGGCAGTGAGCACGATCGCGGCCAAGACCGCGTCGTCACCCGCCGGTGGCACGGCGGCGACGGGGAAGACCAGCGCCGGCACGGCCTTCGCCGCGATGGTCGCGGGGGCCGCCAAGCCCGACGCTTCGGCCCCCGCGTCGAAAGGCGTTCGGGCCGGCGACAAGACGCAACATGCCAGGCATGACGAGGCCTCGACGCACGACGACGACGACAGCCAGCCCGCCGTCGCCGACGGATCGACCGCGATCCCGCTATCGCTGCCGACGGGCACGCCGGCCGCAACCGCCCCGACATCCGCCAAATCGGAAAAGCCCGGCGCGGATCGGGCAACGCGCACGGCCTCGACCACCGGCGCCTCGTCGGCGTCGGCCAGCGGCGCCGACACGGATGTCGATCTGACCCAGTCCCCTGTCGATACGACCGATGCGACGCTCGCGCCCGTCCTCGCGGCGCTCGCCGACAGCCTCGCCGCAAAGCAGGCCAGCGATCAGCCCGCGTCGGCAGACGCCGCACCGGTCCCCGAAACCGCACTCGCCGCCCCAGCGACGCCGACGACGGCGACCGCCGCGCTGATGAGCGCGCGGATCGGCACCGGGGGCGCGCCTTTCTCCGGAAGCGCCGATGCGCGGTCTTCGGCCGCGAGCAGCCGCAAGACTGCGGATGACGCCGGCCCCGATTCGACCGTCGCGGCGCCCGACGGCACTGCGCCCGTCCCGACCGCGCTGTCGGTCGCGACCGCCACGACCGTCGCGTCCACCTCCCACGCCCCCGCATCCGGCGATGCTGCCGGCCAGCTCGCCTCGGGTGCGGCTGATCGCCAGCTCGATCTCGCCAAGCAGGGCGCGTGGCTCGACGGCATTTCGCACGACATCGCCGCGACGGCGGCGGGCTCCTCCGCTCCGTTGCGCTTTGCGGTGGCGCCGCAGCACCTGGGTGCGGTGCAGGTCGAGATGACGCGCGGCGGCGACGGCACGGCGGTGACGCTCACCGCGAGCAGCGAGGCGGGCCGCATCGCACTCGCCGACGCTCGCCCGCAGCTGATCGCCGAGGCGCGCGCGCAGGGCATCCATATCGCCAGCGCGCAGGTCGATGTCGGCAGCGGGCAGACAGGCGCCGATTCGCGCCAGCCCGCGTCGGGCCAAGGCGATTCGCGCGCGTCGTCGCATTCGGCGGGCGGAGACGGAAATTTTTCGGGACAGGCGGGCGCGCAGGGCGATTCGGGGCGCCAGTTGCAAACCCGATCGCAACCTCTTGCCGCTAAACGGGTCGCGAGCAGCGGTTCGACCGACGCCGACACGGCGACCGAACCGACCGATGGACTTTATGCGTGAGGCCCGAGGACCGACCGATGAGTGACGACGCCACCCCCGCGCCCAAGAAGAAGGGCAAGAAAAAGCTGATCCTGATCGTGGTCGGCGCGCTCGTGCTGGCCGGCGGCGGTGTCGCGGGCGGCATGTTCGCGGCCGGCATGGGAATCGGCGGTGCGCATGCGGGCGAGAAGATCGATCCCTATGCACCCAAGCTGGTGCTGCGCGACGGCCAGAGCGCCGATCCGGCGGTGGCGCACAAGGCGGTGGGCAGCTTCGTGCCCGATCCGCGCCGCTACAAGGCATCCTATTACACGATGGACCAGGCCTTCACCTCGAACCTGCGCGACACCGACGGCATTGCGCAGATCTCGCTCGGCGTCTCGACCTTCTACGACGCCAAGGTGCTCGACGGGTTCAAGGACAATGAGATGCCGATCCGATCGGCGGTGCTCGAGGTGCTCGCCAACCAGGATGCGTTCGTGCTCGGCACGCCCGAGGGCAAGACCGCGCTGCAGGGCCGGTTGCGCGAGGCGATCAACAAGGTGCTCGTCGAGAAGACGGGTTACGGCGGCGTCGATGATGTCTATTTCACCAGCTTCATCATCCAGTAAGGTGGTGAACGCAGTGGCGAAGGGACGGACGTGGCCAGGGAGCCGATCGGCAAGGACGACGAGACGCGGTTGAACGCGCATTCGTCGGGCAGGGACGTGCAACCGTTCGCGCTCGGTAGCGAGGCGTTGCGACCGGGCGCGCGGCTGGCCGGGCTCGACCGCGTCGGCGAACGGCTGGCGCGGCGGCTGCGCGACGTGTTCGAGCCCTTTGCGCGCACCAAGCCCAAGGTCGAGGCGGAAGCCTCGCTGACCTCGCGCTTCGAGACGTGGCGCGACGGGCTTCCCGAGTTCACCGCGCTCAGCCTGTATCGGCTGCGCCCGATGAAGGGCGGGATGCTGATCGCGATCACGCCCGATTACGTCAGCCGGCTGGTCGATGCCTTCTATGGCGGCACCGGTGGCAGCAACGCGTCGGCACGCAAGCGCGAGTTCACCGCCGCCGAGGAGCGACTGCTCTCGCGGCTGACAGATGCGATTGCTGCGGCGGTGGTAGAAGTGTGGGCCGATATCGTGCCGCTCGAACCGTCGCTCGCCTCGCGCGAGACCAATGCGGGCTATGCCAGCCTCGTGCGCGGCGACGAGTCGGTGGTGGTGCAGCGTTTCTCCGTTGCCGGTGGCGGGCCGGGCGCGACGAGCATCGACCTCGTCTTCCCGCTGAGCGCGATGCGCGCCTACGAGGCGCAGCTTGCCGCCAAGATCCACGCCGAGGCGGGGCCGGTCGACAGCGAGTTCCGCTTTCGCATGGGACGCGCGCTCCAGCAGGTCAGCCTGCCGGTGCGCTCGGTCGTCGCGCGACCGACGCTGTCGGTCAGCGAATTGATCGCGCTCAAGGTCGGCGACGTGATCCCGATCACGCTGGCGCCGCGGGTTCCGCTGATCGTCGGCAACAGACGGCTTGCGGAAGGCACGATCGGCGAGCAGGAAGGGCGCGCGGCGTTCCAGGTCGAAACGATCGGCGCGCCGGACCGCAGCGGGGGCCAGTAGGCGGGGTATGGGATATTGAGCGATATGAGCGACGCGCCCTTTCCGGGGATCGACGATCCGAGCACGCCGGCGGGGCGCAATTACCGGTTGCTCGCGGATATTCCGCTGCGGCTGTCGGTCGAGGTCGGCTCGACCTCGCTCAAATTGTCCGAGCTGCTGGATCTCAACGAGGGTTCGGTGGTCGAGCTCGATCGCCAGGCAAATGAGCTGCTCGACATCCTCGTCAACGGCACGCTGGTGGCCAAGGGCGAGGTGGTGACGGTCAACGGCCGCTTCGGTATCCGCGTGGTGGACGTCGTCGCCACGGAGGCGCGGCTCGCGGGGCTCGAACGCCGGGCATGACCTGGACCTATCTGCTCAACGTCGTCGTGATGCTCGCGCTCGTCGCGGGGATGGCGGTCGGCACCTTGTGGCTGCTGCGCAAGTTCCAGCCGGGCTTTTCGATGGGCGGCCAGCGCGACAAGCTGGTGCGGATCGTCGATGCCGTGCCGATGGGGGCAACCGGCGGTCGGCTCGCGGTGGTCGAGTTCGGGGGCAAGCGGATATTGGTCGGCGTCTCGCGCGGGCGGATGGACGTGCTCGCCGAAGCGCCGATCGAGGGCGGTTTCGCGCGCTATATCGATGACGGGGACGCGTAGGTGATCGACGGTTTGGCCGCGTCCTGTTCCCCGGCGAACGCCGGGGCCCAGGGGCTGCAAGCGCCGCGTCTGAAACCCTGGGCTCCGGCTTTCGCCGGAGAACGGAAGCTTATTGTCGCAATTGCCGTTCTGCTCTTAGCGTTGCTCGTCGCCCACCCCGCCTTCGCCGCCGCCCCGGGTACGGGCGCGGTGACGCCGCCCGGCGCGGTCCAGTCGTCGGCGCTCAACAAGGCGCTGAGCCAGGTGTCGGGCGACGGCAAGCCGCTGTCGCTGTCGCTGCAGATCCTCGTCCTGATGAGCCTGCTGACGGTGCTGCCGTCGCTGTTGCTGATGATGACGAGCTTCACGCGGATCATCATCGTGCTGTCGATCCTGCGCCAGGCGCTCGGGCTGCAGCAGACGCCGCCCAATCAGGTGCTCGTCGGGCTGTCGCTGTTTCTCACGCTGTTCATCATGCGGCCGGTTATCGATCAGATCAACGCGGGCGCGGTCACCCCCTATGGTGCCGGGCAGATCCCGCTGGAGACCGCGATCAGCCGTTCGGGCGACGCGCTGCATGTCTTCATGGTGCGGCAGGTGCGCAAGACCGACATCCAGCTTTTCTCCAACATCGCGCACGCGCCCAAGGTCGCGACGGCCGCCGACATTCCCTTCTCGATCCTGCTCCCCGCCTATGTGACGTCGGAGCTGAAGACGGCGTTCCAGATCGGCTTCCTGATCTTTCTGCCCTTCCTCGTGATCGATCTGGTGGTGGCGACGACGCTGATGTCGCTCGGCATGATGATGCTGTCGCCGACGATCATCTCGATGCCGTTCAAGCTGCTGCTCTTCGTGCTCGTCGACGGCTGGGCGCTGACGATGGGCAGCCTCGCGCAGAGTTTCGGATGAGGGGGGCGATTCCTCTTCCTCCCCTGCAAGGGGAGGGGGACCGCTCGCGCAGCGAGTGGTGGAGGGGTGGAGGCGTGCGCCACGTCTGCCCCGAGTGCAGCCACCCCTCCACCATGCTTCGCATGGTCCCCCTCCCCTTGCAGGGGAGGATTTGAGAGATGGAGCCCGCGGTCGGCACGGATTATTTCATCGGCGTGGCGCAGCAGGCGATGTGGGTGCTGGCGCTCGCCTCGGCGCCGCTGCTGATCCCGGCGCTCGTCGCGGGGCTGATCCTGGGCATGGTGCAGGCGGCGACCTCGATCAACGAGCAGACGCTGTCGTTCATCCCCAAGCTGCTCGTCGTCGCGATCTGCATCGCGCTGTTCGGCGGCGCGATCATGACGCTGCTCGCCGACTTCACGCGCGACATGTTCCACCGCATCCCCGACCTGCTGCACTGACGATGGCGAACGCCTGATGTTTCCGGCCGGCCTCGTCGGGATCGAAGCGAACCTCTGGATATTCCTCGTCGCGATGATCCGGCCGGGTGCGGCGTTCCTCGCGGCCCCCGTGTTCAGCGCGCAGAACATGCCCGTGCAGGCGCGGCTCATCATCAGCCTCGCGGTCGGCATCCCGGCGATGGCGCAGGTGCCGTTCGAGCTGCCGCCGGGCGGGATCATCACCGTCTCGGGATTCGTGCTGATCGCCGGCGAGGTGATCGCAGGGCTCGCGCTCGGCTTCGCGGTGCAGCTTGGCTATGCGGCGGCGATGATGGCGGGCGAGGTGATCGCCAATTCGATGGGCCTGGGCTTTGCGCAGATGGTCGATCCGCAATCGGGCGCCTCGACACCCGCGATCGGGCAGTTCCTGTCGATCCTCGGCACCTTCCTGTTCCTCGCGATGGATGGCCACCTGATGCTGGCGACGATCATCGTCGACAGCTATCGCTCGCTGCCGCCGGGCCAAGCCTGGCTGGGGCAGGGGAGCCTGCACGACGTCTTCGCCTTCGGGGGCGACATGTTCGCGGCCGGGATGGCGATCGCGCTGCCCGTCGGCTTCGCGCTGATTCTGGTGCAGGTGGTGATGGCGATGCTCGCGCGCTCGGCGCCCGCGATGAACCTGTTCTCGGTGGGGCTACCCGCGACGATCCTGGCGGGCGTCGTCCTGCTCGCGATCGCGGCGCCCGCGATCGGCGACGGCATCGCGACCTCGATCGAGCGCGGGCTCGCGCTCTCGCGCAGCCTTGCCACGGGCAAGCCCTGATGGCCGAGGAGTCCGCGGGCGAACGCTCGGAAGCCCCGACCCAGAAGAAGCTCAAGGACGCCGCCGAAAAGGGCGACGTGCTCCAGTCCAAGGATTTCGGCGCGGCGCTGGTAATGATCGTCGGCGCGGCCTGGTTCGCGCTGGGCGGCCCGCTGCTGGTCGGCGCGCTCGCCGAATTGCTGCGCGGCTCGCTCAGCTTCGGGCGCGGCGCGGTCGACGATTTCGAGCCCGGCACGACGCTGCTCGCGATGCTCGGCCGTATCGCGGTGCCGCTCGCGATGCTGTTCGGCGCGACCGTGCTCGCCGCGATCGGGACGCCCGCGCTGCTCGGCGCGTTCGGCTTCCGCTGGGGCGCGATCGCGTTCAAGCCCGAGCGGATCAATCCGCTCGCCGGCATCAAGCGCATCTTCGGCGCGCAGGGGCTGATCGAACTGGTCAAGTCGATCGCCAAGGTGACCGTGATGGGCGTGATCGGCTGGTGGCTGCTCTCGTCACGGATCGCGCGGATGACCACGATGGGCCGCGGCGACATCAAAAGCGCGATCACCGAGCTCGGCCACAGCTTCGTGTTCGCGGTGATCGTGATGGCGATGGGGCTGGTGCTGATCGCGGGGGTCGACGTCCCCACGCAGATGATCCGCCGCACCGCCAAGCTCCGCATGAGCAAGCAGGACGTCAAGGACGAGCATAAGCAGTCCGAAGGCTCGCCCGAGCTCAAGGGCGCGATCCGCCGGCGACAGATGGAGGCCTCGCGCCGATCGGCACGCTCGGCGGTGGCGGAGGCGAGCGTGGTGCTGACCAACCCCACGCACTTCGCGATCGCGCTGCGCTATCGCCCGGGCGAGGACGTCGCGCCGATCGTCGTCGCCCGCGGCCGCGGCGCCACCGCCGACGCGATCCGCGCGCTCGCCGAGGAGCATAAGGTGCCGATGCTGAGCTACCCGCAGCTGGCGCGCGCGATCTACTTCACGACGCGCGCGGGGCAGTTGATCCGCGAGGATCTGTATATCGCGGTCGCGACGATCCTCGCCTTCGTGTTCAACATCGATCGCGCGATGGCGGAGGGACGCACGCAGCCCGTCGTCGACGTGCCGGGCGACATCCGCTTCGACGAGAATGGCCGGCCTAGCGGATGAGTTCGTGCTCCTGCGTAGGCAGGAGCCCAGGTGATGAGCCGCAACGTGTGAAGCTCTGGGCTCCCGCTTTCGCGGGAGAACGGCTCCGGTGACGGTCATTCCCCTTAGCATCGCATTTATCCGCTTAACCTTCGTCCGATCCTGCCGTTCTCGTGTCGAGGAACAGGGACCGGCGATGAGCGACGCGATATCGGCAGTGACGGGGGTGGACGCGGTCGCGCTGACCGTCGCTGCGGCGATGTCCGCTCGGCAGGGCATCGAGCGTCGGGAGAAGCGGCTGCGCTGGCTTGCCTCGCTCCGCGCCGCGACCGGCGAAGAGGAGGCGCCCGATCCCGAGGCGGCGGCGCGACGCGAGGCGGCGCTGATCGAGGACAATCGCGAGCGCATTGCCGCTGCGCTGGGCACGATCGAGGAGTTCGACAAGCTCGACGGATCGACCGACGAGGGCCTCGAGAATCGCTATCGCGGCACGATCACCGCGACCGATCTCGCCCGTCGCATCGGCGCGCAGGCCGAGCTGTCGATGCGCGTCCAGGCGCATCTCGGCGCCGCCAGCGTGCGCCGGCTCGTCGGCGACGGAGCCACGGGAGAAAATACGGCGGACGCGGTGAACGGGCTGTAAAGATTTTTGCGGCACGGTCGTTCCTGAAGGCGAAGGACAGCTTCATGACGACGACCAGCACGACCAGCAGCACGACTTCGGCCGCGACCACCGCGGCGGCCACCGTGTCGGCGGCATCGGCGAGTTCGACCGCCGCGGCGACCAACGCCGCGCTCGGTGCGAGCATCCTGTCGAGCCTCAACGCCAATGGCGCGAGCATCGATACCGGCTCGCTGGTCACCAGCCTGACCGCGGCGCAGAAGAGCTCCAGCGAAGCGCCGATCACGACCAAGCAGACCACCAACACCGCGCAGATCTCGTCGGTGGCGTCGATCTCGAGCGATCTCACGGCCTTCTCCACCTCGCTCAACACGCTCGTCGCGGGCGGCACGCTGCAGACGCAGCCGGCCTCGTCCAACAGCAGCGTGCTGAGCGTCACCGCGGTCGCCGGCCAGCCGATCGGCGCGCTGACCGATACGATCAGCGTCGCGCAGATCGCCAAGGCGCAGTCGGTCAAGTCGACCCCCTACAGCAGCACGCAGACGTTCAACTCCGGCACGCTGACGTTCACGGTTGCCGGCGGCACGGCAATCCCGGTTACCGTCTCGAGCGACAACAATACATTGTCCGGCATCGCGCAATCGATCAACGCGGCGGGAACCGGCGTCACCGCATCGGTGATCGCTGGATCGGACGGCAACAGCACGCTGGTGCTGAAGGGGGCCACCGGCGCCGCGCAGGCCTTCTCCGTCGTCGGCGCCGACAGCACCGATTCGACGGTTGCGCAGCCGACCAACGGCGTCTCGCTCAAAGCTCTATCCTTCGATCCGACGACGGCCGTGACCACGACCGACAGTTCGGGCGCGAGCACGACGGCTAACGCAGCCGGGTCGATGATCAGCACGCAGGCGGCGCAGGACGCGCAGCTGACCGTCGACGGCGTCACCGTCAACCGATCGACCAACAGCTTCTCCGACATCATCCCCGGCGTGCAGATCAACCTCGCGGGCGTCGGCACCACGAGCCTGTCCTCGACGCCGGCGACCGCCGCGATCACCGAATCGGTCAATGATTTCGTCAGCGCCTACAATTCGCTGCTGAGCGAACTCAACACCGCGACCGCGGCGGCGACGAGCAGTACCGATGCCGGCCCGCTGCGCGGCAACGCCGCGATCCGTGCGCTGCAGAGCCAGCTCGCGAAGTTGACCACGACGCCCCTCAACGCGTCGGGCAAGATCCGCACGCTCGCCGAACTCGGCGTCCAGACCGCGCAGGACGGCACGCTCTCGGTCGATGCGTCGCAGCTCTCGACGATGCTGACCAGCTATCCCGATGATGTCGAGGCGATGTTCATGACCTCGCAGAGCAGCTCGAGCCCGCAGGTGCTGATCAACAGCGCGTCGGGCGCGGCGACCTCGGGCGTCTACACCGTGTCGGGGCTGACCCCCGCGGTGAACGGCGGCAATGCGACCGGAACGATCAACGGCGTCGCGATGGGTGCATCGAGCTGGATACTCACCGCCGGCCAAGGCAACAACGCCGACGGTCTCAAGCTGCAGATCCTGTCGAACACGCCGTCGACCGCGACGATCACGATCAACCAGGGGCTCGGCGGCGCGCTGCAGGCGATCCACGACGCGCTGCTCGGCACCACCGGCGCGCTCACCACGCTGTCAGCCAGCCTGACCACGCAGCAGACCTCGCTTGCCGCCGCGCTGACCAAGGCGGACGCGGCGGTGACCGTCTACCATGACCGGCTCGTCACCCAGTTCACGCAGATGAACACGCTCGTCTCGGGCTACAAGGCGACGTCGAGCTATCTCACCCAACAGGTCGATCTGTGGACCAAGTCCACCGATTGATCGTCGCCGCCAGACAAGACCATCCAGCAGGGAATTCACTATGTTCGCGTCCGCCGGCTATGCCGCCGCCAAGCAGCACTACACCACGATCGATCTCGGCTCGAAGGTCGAGGGCGCGACGCCGCACCAGCTGATCGCGATATTGTACGAGGAAGTGCTCAAGACCTTCGACGCGCTTGCGGTGGGCTTCGCCGCCAACGGCAGCCTGTCGCGCGAAGGTGCGATCAAGCGTCGATCGCGCGCGAACTCGATCCTGCTCGGTCTGGAAGGCAGCCTCGATCATGCGCAGGGCGGCGAGATCGCCGGCGGCCTAGCCGCGATCTACCGCGAGGCGCGGCGGCTGGTCGCTGTGGGTGCGACGCAATCTGATCCGAAGCCGATCATTCAGGCGCGCGAGATGATCGCCGAGATCGCTGGCGCCTGGGCGCGGATCGGCTGATCGGGGGGCACCCGACGGCTTCGATCCGTTCCGGATATGTTTTTCACGTGATCTTCGTTCGTTCCGATGTCATACCGGAACAGAAATGGAACGGAGAGTCGTATGCCCGCTCTGGCTGACGATGTGCCCTATGTCTGGCTGCACTCGCCGGGCGTGCTGCTGTTCGGTGACGAGCCGCAGCGCCGCGAGCGTCTCGCCGATGCGATCGCCAGAGCCGGGGGGCGTGTCGTCGCGAGCGGGCCGTTGTCCGCCGCGCTCGACCGGCTCGATCGGCGCGCGGCGAGCGTGGTCGTCGATCTCGGTGCCGACGACGGTGCGGCGCTCGACGAGATACTCGATCGGCTCAACGGGCTCGGTGCCGCCACCGGGCGATTGGCCGCGCTGGTGCTCACCCCGGCCGCGTTGATCGACGTCGTCTCGGCGCGGATCGATGATCCGGGTGTAGGCATTCTCGTCGATCCCGACGCGACCGAGCGCGACGCGGCGTTGCTGGAATTGGTCGCGCTGCCGGCCGGGCGCGTCGGCGAAGACAGCGAAGCGGACCGGCAGCGGCGACTGGCGCAGCTCGGCGAGGAAGTCGGCCGCATCGCACGCGCGCTCGCCGCGCTTTCGGCCGGATCGTCAGTCGGATCGGCGTCGGCCGGATCGGGCAGGACGACCGCGGCGCCGGGCGGCGAAGCGGTGGCATCTGACGCGCCGCTGGTCCGCGCGATCCTGCGATTGCGCCGGTTGCGCGGGTTGCATTTCGAACCCGCGTTGTTCGCCGATCCCGCCTGGGACATATTGCTCGATCTCGCCGCCGCGCGGATCGAAGGGCGGATGGTCGCGGTGTCGAGCCTGTGCATTGCGGCGGCGGTGCCCGCCACCACCGCGCTGCGCTGGATCTCGCAGATGACCGAACAGGGGCTGCTCGTCCGCCATCCCGACACGCATGACGGTCGCCGCGTGTTCATCGCGCTCGCGGACGACAGCGCAACCGCCATGGACGCCTATCTCGCCGCGGCGCGCCGGATCGTGACGCCGATCGCGTGATCGATCGGTGCGGCGAAGTCGGGAGGCGGCGCGGCGATCAGCGTCGCAAGACCAGACGGCCGAGCCACGTGTCGGGTTCCAGCCTGATCGCAAGCAGCGCGACGGGCAGCGTCAACGCCCCGAGCGTGCCGATCACACCGGGAATGCCGACCCCGCGGCTCAGCATCAGCCCGACCAGCACGACCATCGCCACCGTCATGACCGCGTTGACGATATTGTTCGCCGCAATGATCCGCGACCGTTCGGCGGGCGCGCTGCCGGTCTGCAGGATTGCGTAGAGCGGCACGACGAACATCCCGCCCGCGCCCGCGACGCCGGCGAGATCCAGCAATATCCGCCAATGCGCGGGCGACGCCACGAAGGCGCGCACGCCGATCGCGACCGCGGGCCGGGCATGGCCATGCGTCGACCACCATAGATCGATCAGGAAAGCGGCGAGCACCAGTGCGGCGGCCGGCACGGTGCGCGCCGAGATCCTGCCGCCGAGCAGCGTGTTGACCAGCACCGATCCCAGCGCGACGCTGACCGAGAAGACCAGCAGGAACAGCGTCGCGACGCTCTGGCGGCCGCCCAGCACGTCGCTGACCAATGGCGCGAACTCGGACAGCAGCACCGCGCCGACCGAGAAGAACCAGCTAATCCCGAGGATCGCCAGCCACAGGCGGCGGTCGCGGTGCGCGGCGGCGACGATCCGCCAGCTGCTGCGGAAAGGGTTTCGATCGATCGCCAGCCCGCGCGTGGTCGGCGGTGCCGGGGGTACGGCGAAGCTGGCGGCGAGGCCCAGCATCGCCAGTCCGGTGGCGACCAGCGCGGATTGCCAGGGCGCGATCACGCTCGCCAGCAGCTGCCCGCCGAGGATCGCGAGGAAGGTGCCCGCCTCGATCACGCCGGTGCCCCCCATGATCTCGTCGGGTCGCAGATGCTGGGGCAGGATCGAATATTTGACCGGGCCGAACAGCGTCGAATGCACCCCCATCAGGAACAGCGCGCCGAGCAGCAGCGGCACCGATTCGCGCGCGAAGCCGATCAGCGCGATCAGCATGATGGCGATCTCGGCGGCCTTGACCACGCGGACCAGCCTGGCCTTGTCCCACGCGTCGGCCATCTCGCCGGCGAGCGCGGAAAACAGGAAATAGGGGAGGATGAACAGCCCCGTCGCGATCGTCGCGAGCTGCGCCGCCTTGCCGGGCTCGGCGGCATAGAGCCCGAAATTGGCGAGGAACAGCAGCGCGAACTTGAGCAGATTGTCGTTGAACGCACCGAGGAACTGGACGGCGAACAGCGGTGCGAAGCGCCGCGTGCCGAGCAACGACAGATCGGGTGCGGACATGGCGTGGACCCTCAAGCGGAGCCTGTCTGTAGAGGATCGCGCCGCGGCTGCAATCGGGCTTGCCCAGCGCGCCCGGGTGGCTATGACGCGGGGAGCGCATACGCGGGCGGTTAGCTCAGTTGGTAGAGCAGTTCGTTTACACCGAACGGGTCGGCGGTTCGAGCCCGTCACCGCCCACCAGTTCCCGTCATCCCAGCGAAGGCTGGGATCTCCCGGAACTGCCGCCGCGCGCGCCACGCGAGATCCCAGCCTGCGCTGGGATGACGAGGGACGAGAAGAAGGGCGGCCGGCCGCCGCTTCCCGTCTACCCCAGCGCGCGTACCAATCGCATCGCCATTCCGAGCCAGGCGGGGTCGGCGATCACCTGCTGGCGGCCGCCGCCGGCGTGCGGCAGGATGTGCAGCTTGCCCGGATCGCGCCCGATCAGCCGCCCGAACAGGAAGCGCCCGGCGGGGCGGGGCAGCAGCACGTCGCGGTTGAGCGCGCGACCGAAATCCTCCGGCGCGAGGCGATCGAGCCAGATCGTGTCGCCTGCGCGAAACTCGCCCTGGCTTGCCTCGACGAGCAGCGCCAGCGCGCCCGCATCGGGGCGCGGCGGGGTGGCGACCGAGGGCTGGCGCGGCGCGACCGCACCGGTTGCGCCCAGGATCGCGGCGACGGGCAGATCGATCACGTCGGGCAGCCGCACCAGATCGGCCGCCTCGACGCCGAGTGCCGCGGCGATGCGGTTGAGCCAGCCGACGGAGACGGTGCGCGTTCCCGTCTCGAGCCGCCCGATCGTCTGCGCGGTGGTGGGCGGCGCGCACGCCGCGGCGACTTCGGCGAGCGTCATCCCCTTGGCGCGGCGGACATCGCGGATACGCGTAATCATGATGAGCATTTCCCTGAACCGGATCGGTTATTCTATTTCCTACAGCATATCCTTTATGGCATGTGATTCCACCGGGAACGTAAAGGGAACGTGGAAGATGGCATTTCCGTTGAGCGCTCAGGGGCAACGCGTCGTCGAAGCATTGGGCGCCGGGCGACGCTTCCGCCGCCAGTCCGGCGGATGGGCGGCGGGGCCTCTGCGCGCGCCGGACAGCCTGGTTCGCGACCTCGAAAGTCGCGATCTCGCGTGCCGCTCGGCCGATACGCTGGCGATCGGCCGCGCGGGCGAAGCCTGGCTGCGCGCGCAGGCGGGCGGGGACAACCGCCTGCTCGTCGAGCGCGCGCTGCCGCATGACGAATCGCCCCGGCCGGATAAGCGCGCGGCCCCCCGGCGCAGCGTCACCGTCAACCAGGCCGAATCGCCGCTCGGCTGGCTCAAGGCGCGCGGGCTGGTCGACGATCGTCAATATGAGGCGGGCGAACGGCTGCGTGGCGACTGGACGACCGCGCAAATGGCCCCGCGCGTGACGATGCGCTGGGATGCGGGCGCGCCGACCACCGGCGAGCAGCTCGACCCGACGCTGGCGCAGATCGCCGCCAAGCGCCGGTTGGAGGTCGCGCTGGGCGCGGTCGGCGCGGGGCTTAGCGACGTATTGTGGCGGATCGTCTGCGCGGGCGAGGGGATGGAGACCGCCGAACGCGCGCTTGGCTGGCCGGCGCGTGCGGGCCGTGTCGTGCTGACGCTGGCGCTCGACCGGCTGGCGGATAATTATCGGCTTGAACGCGCCAAGGATTCGACCGAGATTTCGCCGGTGGGGCATAGAGTCGGCGGGGCGTAGACAGCCGTGCCGCGCAGGGGACATTCGATTTTTGCCATGGCGTCGCCGACTATCGATCCCCGTTTCCGCCCCGGCGCCCTCTTGCCGGATGCAGCGATAGCCGATCGTCGCGAGCGCGGCCGATGAGTCGCGATCCGACGCATCGCGACGTCGACATGGTGGTCCACGCGCTGCTGGCCGTGGGCGTCGTCGTCGCCGATCTCTACGTCATCCTGTTCCTCGTGCCCGACCTGTTCGACCGTCACCGTTCGGCGCTGGATCTCGCCGCGGTCGCGGTAATCGGCGGCGCGGCGGCGTTCTCCTATCTCGCCGGCCGCTATCTCTGGCGGTCGCTCCACAGCATTACGGACGGAGAAGAACCATGAACCGCATCGTCGTCACAGCCGTGCCTGCCGCCGTGCTTCTCCTGCTCGTGGCGAGCGTCGGTCTGGTCTCCTGCTCGAAGGTCGAGCCGGGGCATGTCGGCATCAAGGTCAGCAATTTCGGTTCGGGCGCGGGCGTGTCCGATCAGGCGCTGGGCGTCGGCTATTATCTGACGCCGCCGGGCACCGCGATCTACGAATATCCGGTCTACACCTCGACCTATGCGTGGACCGCGGGGAAGGAGCAGTCGGAGGCCAATGAGGAGATCAGCTTCCAAGACAAGTCGGGCCTGGGCGTCTCCGCCGATGTGTCGGTCGCCTATCATGTCGAGGCGGCCAAGGCGCCGATCCTGTTCCAGAAATACCGGACAGACATGATGGGCATCGTCGCGGGTCCGTTGCGCAATGCGGTGCGCAACGCGATCGTCGAGCGCGCGTCGGCCATGGGTGTGGAAGATATATACGGCCCGCAGAAGGCGGCGCTGATCGCGGGCGCGCAAAAGGACGTCTCGGCCTATTTCGCGCCCTATGGGCTAATCATCGACCAGCTCTATTGGGCATCGAACATCCGCCTGCCCGACACGATCCTGGCGCAGATCAACGCGCGGGTCGCGAACGAGCAGCAGGCGCTCGCGGCGCAGGCGACGGTCGCGACCAAGGAGGCCGAGGCGCGCGCCGAAGTCGCAGAAGCGCAGGGTCATGCCCAGTCGACGCAGATCGAGGCGGCGGCGCTCAAGGCCTCGCCGGAAATCCTCCGGCAGCGCGCGATCGAGAAATGGGACGGCAAGCTGCCGACCTATATTGGTGCGAACGCGCCGATCCCCTTCATCGGGGGTCAGTGAGGCGCGTATCCGCCCTCCAAACCGCCACATTTCTGCGCTAGACGGAGCGACGGTCGGCACGAAGCCGGCCCGCGGGCGCCATCGAAACATCGGTCGTCCGCCAACAACGAGAAGAGCAGGAGACCTTGCCCCTTGACCATGCCGACCACCACGACCGCCGACATCCCCGCGATCCTCGACGCGCTGACCGAACGCCACGAGGCCGCGGTCGGCGCCCTTCGCGGGGCGATCGCCGCCTATCTCGCCGACCGCACGCTGCCCGATCCGACGATGCGCGCGGAAGGCCTGTTCGCCTATCCCGAGCTGCGCGTCGATTATGAGGCCGAAGGCGTGATCCCGCGCTTCACGCGTGCCTTCGCGCGGCTCAACCAGTCGGGCAGCTATGCGACCAGCATCACGCGCCCGCGCATGTTCCGTCGCTATCTCGAGGATCAGCTGACGCTGCTCGTGCGCGATTATCGCGTGCGGATCGGCGTCGGCCGGTCGCGACAGGAAATCCCCTATTCCTACGTGCTCGACGGCGCCGACGAACTGTCGCTCGACGGTGTGCAGGCCGCCGAGCTGGCGCGCGTCTTCCCGAGCGTGCGGCTGTCCGACATCGGCGACGAGATCGCCGACGGGCTGTTCGCCTTCGCGCCCGATCCTGGACAGCTCCCGACGCGGCCGCTGTCGCTGTTCGAGGGGCCGCGCGTCGATTTCTCGCTGGCGCGGCTGAAACATTATTCGGGGACGCCGGCGGAGGATTTCCGGCCGTACATCCTGTTCACCAATTACATCCGCTACGTCGACGAGTTCGTCGCCTGGGCGCTGGGCGAGCTCAAGAAGCCGGGCAGCCCCTATGAGGCGCTGTCGGTCGCGGGCGGCGTGCTGGTGACGCGCGAGACCGCCGATCCCGAGCGCGCGATCGCAGAGGGCAATTGGCGCAAGGTGCAGATGCCGTCCTATCATTTGATCGGACCCAATGGCGCGGGCGTGACGCTGGTCAACATCGGCGTCGGCCCCTCCAACGCCAAGACGATCTGCGACCATCTCGCGGTGCTGCGCCCCGAGGCCTGGCTGATGATCGGCCATTGCGGCGGGCTTCGCCCCAGCCAGACGATCGGCGACTATGTCCTCGCCCACGCCTATCTGCGCGACGATCATGTGCTCGACGACGTGCTGCCGGTCGAGATCCCGATCCCGCCAATTGCCGAGGTACAACAAGCCCTGTTCGCGGCGGCCGAGAAGGTCTCGGGCGAGAGCGGCGACGATCTCAAGCGCCGGCTGCGCACCGGCACCGTCGTCACCACCGACGATCGCAACTGGGAGCTGCGCTACACCGCGACGACGCTGCGCTTCAACCAGTCGCGCGCGGTGGCGATCGACATGGAGAGCGCCACCATCGCGGCGCAGGGTTACCGGTTCCGGGTGCCCTACGGGACGCTGCTGTGCGTATCGGACAAGCCGATACACGGCGAGATCAAGCTGCCGGGCCAGGCCAACCGCTTTTACGAGCGCGCGATCTCGCAGCATCTGCGGATCGGCATCGAAACGGTCGATATCTTGCGCGCGGAAGGGACGAAGCTGCACTCGCGGAAACTGCGGAGCTTCGACGAGCCGCCGTTTCGGTGAAACGCGGCCATCGTGAAGCAACGGCGCCCGACTTTAGAAACGTCTGACGTGGCGCCGCTTAGAGGCTCGCAACGCTGGAGCGGGTGAAGGGAATCGAACCCTCGTCGTAAGCTTGGGAAGCTTCTGCTCTACCATTGAGCTACACCCGCGATCAACGATCCGGCGTCGATGCGATTGCCGAGTGCCACACTCCTGGCTCCGACGTCAACGGCGATCCGTAGGGGCGTGCGGCCGGGTGTAGGGAATGAACTTCGCTAGGCCGACGACGCCGACCGGGAATCGCGTCGTGCTGTCGACGAGCTTGACGGTGTCGATGCTGCACAGCTCTTGGCTATGCGTGTCCGTCACCAATATCTCCTCGCTGCGGAGGAAGTTGGCGCCGAACTTGGGCGTGTTGAGATACAGCACGCCGCCGTCGCCCTCGTAGAGGATGCCGATGCCGTCGATGATCTGCGTCGATCGGATCGCGTAGAGCTGAAGGCAATCGACCGGCGCGCCCGCGACGCGGCCCGCCAGCGCGCGATCCAGCCTCGCCTGCGGGCTATCCGATCGCGCCAGCGCGGCGCTGCCGCCGAGCAACGCGATACATCCGAACAGGAGAAGTTTCATGGCTTGAGTCCTCTGCGTTGCGATGGAAGTGAAGCGTTCTCGATCAAACCGACCCCGCAGCCGACCCCGCAACCGACGTCGACGCCGTGCGCATCAGCGCACCGGCGGCGGGAAGCTGGAGTTCGACGGCCAGGCCCCGCTCGGTCGGCAGCGCCCGCGCCCGTCCCCGGTGCGCGCTCGCGACCGCGGCGACGAGATTGAGGCCGAGGCCGTGGCCCGGCGTCGACCGGCTGCTGTCGAGGCGCACGAAGCGGCTGAAGATATTCTCGCGCTCGTGCGCCGGGACGCCGGGGCCGTCGTCGCGGACGATCAGCGCGACGATGTCGCCGCGGAGCGCGACGCGCGCGATGATGTGCGTCCCGGGCGGCGTGTAGAGAATGGCATTGTCGATCAGATTGGCGAGCGCGCGACGCAGCAGCGCCGGATCGCCGAGCACCGCGGCGGCCTCGATCTCCGTCGCGATCATCATCCCCGCGGCTTCGACGACGGGGCGATAGCCATCGGCGACATCCTCGACCAGCGCGCCCAGATCGAGCCGGACGAAGCGCTTGCGCACCGCGAAGCCCTCGATCTCGCTGATCCCGAGCAGCGCACGCAGCAGATCGAGCACATCGTCGATATCGCGGATCGACGATCCCACTGCGTCGCGCTGCGGCAGGCCCGCCAGCGACGCCTCGAGGACCTCGAGCCGGCCACGTGCGCGACTGAGCGGCGAACGGATGTCATGCGCGACGCCGGTCGATATGCGGCGCAAATTCTCGAGCAGCACCTCGATCCGATCGAGCATGCGGTTGATCACCGTCGAGAGCTGGTCGAACTCGCCATGCTCGCCGGTGAGCGGCATGCGTCGCGCAAGATCGCCCGCCATGATCGCATCGGCCGTCGTCGCCATGCGGTCGAGCCGGCCGCGCACGATCCGCCCGACCAGCCAGGCGCCGCCGAAGCCGAACAGCAGGATCAGCCCGAACGCCGTCCCGAACAGGATGATCACCGTTCCGTCGGCCTCGTTGACGATCGTCCGATCGGCCGCGACCACCAGGCGCCCGCCGCCGGGCAACGGACTGTTGAGCGACTGTGCGAGCGACTGGCGGCCGTCGGCACGGAGATACGCCATGCAGTCCCAATAGCCCGGCGGGGGCACCGGCGCGCGCAGCGCACCCGCGAGATGACGGCCCCGGCGATCGATCACGATATAGCCGAGATTGCCGACCGATGGCGCCGCCTCGCGTGCGCGTACGGCCGTGGCCACGCCGTCGATCCCGCTGACCGCGCCGATCGCGATCAGCGACCGCGATTCGACCGCGATGCGCGTGTTGAGCTCGTCGACGAGCGACTTGTTCGCGAAATAATAGGTCGCACCACCCAGCGCGATCGTCAGGACGCCGATTGCGAGGCCCGTGACCGCGATCAGCCCCCGAAGCGTACGCGGCATCATGTCAGATACTCGACCGCACCATATAGCCCGAGCCCCGCACCGTCTGGATCGCATTATGCGCAAAGCCCTCGTTGAGCTTGGTGCGCAGCCGGCTGACCTGCGTTTCGACGACGTTGGTGCGCGGGTCGAAATCGAAATTCCATACCGTCTCGAGCAGCATCGTCTTGGTGACGACGCGATCGACGTTGCGCAGCAGCTGCTCGAGCAGGCGGAATTCGCGTTGCTGCAGATCGATCGTGCGGTTGCCCCGTGTCGCCTCGCGCCTGATCAGGTTGAGTTCGATGTCGTTGGCCCGCAGCACGGTCGCATCGGCAGAGGCAGTCGGGCGCCGGATCAGCGCGTTGACGCGTGCGACCAGTTCGACGAACGCGAAGGGCTTGGCGAGATAGTCGTCCGCGCCGCCATCAAGACCCGCGACGCGGTCCTCGACACCGCCGAGCGCGGTCAGCATAAGTACCGGGGTCGTCCGCCCTTCGGCGCGCATCCGCCCGACCAGGGACAGGCCGTCGAGCCCCGGCACCATGCGATCGACGATTGCGAGATCGCAGTGCGTATCGTCGAGGCCCGCGTACGCGTCCGCCCCGTCGCTGAACCACAGCACGTCGTGGCCGAGCGCCCCCAAGCCGTTCCGGATATGATCGGCAGCGGTGCGGTCGTCTTCGAGCAGCAGGATGTTCACGGCATGGCCTCCTGCGCGCCATCATAGCAGCGATTGACCGCGTGCGGCGCAGCCCCGCTATACATTTTTGCAAGCTTGGTCCGCGTCGCACCGATATCATGTCCATGCGGCGAAGAGTTGTCGAACCGCCGGCTCGATGGCTTTTTTGCGAAGTGAACGGATATTCGGGCTTACGCCGCCTCGCCCCTGATCCGGTCGAGTTGCTCGTCCAGTCGCTGAGCATGATCGAGCAGCTCGTTGCGCATCTCGTCGTCGTTCGTCGCGCTCGCGATAATCAGCGATTCTTCCGATTGACGGGCGATACGCTCCGCCCATTCCACTCGCGCCGACGCTGCGTCGATGATCATGATTTCTCCCTTCGCTGGCCGCGTTAACGTGCGATTTGAAGAAACGTCGTGGTTAACGGATGATTTGTGACTTCCGCGCGACGAATCGAGCCGCAAGCGGGAAATCGACGCGATTTCAGCACGATCGTTGGCAGGGCAATGCGATCCGAAGCCCGTGAACGCGCCGCCGCCAGGCCGGATGGCGCCTGCGGTCGGTCGCGTCAGGCTTCGGCCCCACCGTCGAGGATATGCCCGATGAGGCCCCCGACGGCAGGCGATCCGTAGCCGCGATCAATAGCGGTAGCGTATCGTTCCACCGAACGTCCGCGGTGCGCCGAGGAAGGCGTCGAGCACCCCCGTCGCGTTGGTCGGCACGTTCTGGAAGCCCGAATCGAACGCGACCTGCTTGTAATTGGTGTTGAGGATGTTCTCCGACCAGACCTCGACGCTCCAGCGATCGTTCTTGGGTCCGAAGCCGAGCCGCGCATTGGCGAGCACATAGCCCTTCTGCTCCTTGCCCGGATCGAGATCGGAGCCGGTATTGTACCGCGAGGAATATTTGGCCCCCGCGTTGAAGCGCAGCTTGTAGGCATCGCCGATCGGCTGCGTGTAGGTGCCCGACAGCGACGCCGAATAGAGCGGAGCCAGTGACAGGCGCGAATGGCGGCCGCCCTGGAAATCGGTCTTGTGCTGAAGATCGGCGAGTTCGGTTTCGGTGAGATGATAGCGCGTATCCGCGACGGTAATGCCGCCCTGGAAGCTCAGTTTCGGTGTCGCAAACCATACGAAATCGGCATCGACTCCCTTGCTGATCACGCTCGGGATCGAGTCCACCACGAACACCAGGCCGTTGAAGGTGTTGAGCTGGAAATCCTGGTATTTCTGATAGAAGAGCGCGACGTTGAACAGCAGCTTGCGATCGAACAGCGTCGCCTTCTCGCCGATCTCGAACGCGTTGTTGGTCTCGTCCTTGAAGCTCGTGTCGCGGATCGGCGTGTTCACCGCGGCGCTGCCGGGTGCGCAGCCCGCATCGCCGACCTGACACTCGACGCGATCGAGATTGAAGCCGCCCGCCTTATAGCCGCGCGCATAGGAGGCATAGAGCAGCAGCTCCGGATTGACCCGATAGGCGAGCTTGGCGGTGCCGGTTGGCGCGTGCTCGGTCTCATGCTGGTGGTTGGTGAAATTATTGTAGCCGGGGCTCAGGAACGGCAGGCAGGTGGTCGCGTCGACCGCCGCGAGCGCACCGGCCAAGGCAGGCGGGAGAAGCCCGAACGCCGCGTTCGATGCCGCACAGCCCGCGCCACCGCCGATGTTCGTGCTGAACTGGTTGAGGCTCTTGACGTCGATCGAGTAGCGGAAGCCGCCGTTGAAGCTCAGCTTGTCGGTGAGGTGGAGCGTTTCGTTGGTGAACAGCGCGTAGGTGTTGTCGGTCTGCCGATAGCGATCGACCGAGCCCGACCCCGGCGCGTAGTTGACGCCGCCGACGAAGGGGAACGTCCCGAAGGTATTGAGGAAGTGCGGATCGGGCGCGCCTTCCACCAGCGACGAGAAGAGCAGGCTCAGATAGGGCGTGAACTGGTTGCCGACGAGGATGCTGCTGTTCTGGTCGAGCTTCTCGTGCGAATAAAAGCCGCCGACGACGAAATCGAGCTTGCCGACCGTGCCGCCGTAGCGCGTCTCCTGGCTGAACGTGCGGAAGCGCGTCATGTTGCTCTTGTCGTCGGGCAGATAGTCGATGTCCGCGGTCGAGAAGTCCGCATCGAAGCCGCCCAGCGTCTTCCAGTCGCGATAGGCGGTGATCGATGTCAGCGTGCCGGGGCCGGCGTCCAAATCGGCCTGCAACGAGACGCCCTTGTCGTGGATATGCTGTTCGTCGGGGCGGTTGGAATAGGCGTTGCGATCGTAGGGATGCGCGGGATCGCCGTCGTTGCCGCCGAGCGCCGCAACGATGTTGTTGGCGAGATTGGGCGCGGGCGCCTGGCTGGCGCGCGTGATCACCGCGATGCAGCAATCCTCCTTGCGCCGTGAATAGTCGGCGATTGCGCGGATCCGCAGCGTGTCGGTCGGGCGGAACAGCAATTGGCCGCGGATCGTGTAGAAATCGCGGTTGGTGTCGTGCTTGTCGGTCCGCGGCCCGGGGCCGGTGTCGACATCGAAATAGCCGTCGCGCTGGCGGTCGGCGAAATAGAGGCTGGCAGACAGCGTGTCGGTCAGCGGCCCGGTCACTTCCGCCGACCCGCCGATCGCGCCGTAATTGCCGCCCTCGAGATCGGCACTGATACCGAACTTGTCCTTGGGAGGTGCGGTGAGGATGTTGATCACGCCCGCGGTCGCCGATTTGCCGAACAGCGTGCCCTGCGGTCCTTTCAGCACCTCGATGCGCTCGACATCGCCCAGATCGCCGAAGCCGACGCCGTTGCGGGGGCGGTAGACGCCGTCGATCACGATGCCGACCGAGGATTCGAGCCCGGCATTGTCGCCGACGGTGCCGATGCCGCGGATGCGCGCGGTGGTCGAGGCCTCGCTGCTGGTCGAGGTGACGAGCAGGCCGGGCGCGAGCAGCGCCAAGTCCTTGATGTCCTTGACGCCGGTATCCTGCAGCAACTGGCGGCCGACGGTGGTCACCACGATCGGCACGTTCTGGAGGTTCTCGGTGCGCTTCTGTGCGGTGACGACGATCTCGTCGACGCTGCGTGGCGCATCGGAGGAGAGGGCGGTGGCGGGCGATGGCGGGGTGCTCGGCGTCGGGCTGGCGGCCGATTGGGCAAGTGCTGCCGATCCCTGCAACGCAAGGATGAGCGCCGCGCCGGATGCGACCACGCGCAGGTGATTCTTGGACTGCATGACGTCTCCCCTCCTGTTGCGAAGGTGAGAGTGTCCGCCGGAGCAGCCCCGCACCTCGCCGCGCCCGATACTTCGGTGCGCTTGTTCCTATCGTTGGAGGATGATGGAGCGGAGTCGCGCCGTCAAGCAGAATTGAAGACGCGGTATGGTGGGATATTGTGTGCGGCGTTTTCGCCACCGTCGCGACATCATGCCGCTTTGCACAATGACCGGATGGCTTTCACGGCTATCCATTCTTCAAGCCGGCGGACATCTCGACCGCGTCCTATGCTTATTCGAATAGGCGGTCGGGCGAGACATGGCGTTCCTCGTCACGGTGCGACGCCCGATAGGGTAGGGGGCCGGCGCCGGTGAGGATGCCTCCCCTCCCTTCGACCGGCGTGTCCGAAATGCGTCGCGTCTACCGCTTTCCCTGCGCTTCCACGCACGGCAAGGAACAGCCACGCTCGGTAATCGTACTGATCTGGCGCCTCGCGATGGGTGCTTCACGACTGGAACAGCGCCATGCCCGATCTTCGAGTTTATGACGACAGGGCGGTCAGCCGCGCGCATCCCGTCCATGTGATCCTGGCGGCCTATCCGATCGCCTGCTTTACCGGCGCGTTCCTCACCGACATCGTTTATGCGCAGACCTACGAGATGATGTGGGCGAACTTCTCGATCTGGCTGATCACCGTCGGGCTGGTGATGGGCGTGCTCGCCGCGGTCGTCGGCATCGCCGACTATCTTGCGCATCGCAGGGATCGCGCGCGCCGATCGGCGTCGCCGCATACGATCGGCAATGTGCTGGTGCTGCTGCTGTCGCTGGTCAACGCCTTCGTCCACAGCCGCGATGCCTATACGTCAGTGGTTCCGACCGGATTGATCCTGTCGGGCATCGTCGCGGTGCTCGTGCTCGTCAGCAGCTGGCTGGGCACGACGCTCGCCTATCGCCCCCGCACCGAAGGAACGCTGTGATGCGCGCCGTACCTCGCCCCCTGCGCCGCACCGTGGGTCAAGCCCTGACCGTGACCGTATCGGCGCTCGCGCTTGCCGGCTGCGGCAGCAAGCCTGCCGATCCGAGCACGCAATATGGCGCCAACCCGCAGCTGCCCGAGCCCAAGCAATATCTGTTGCCGCCGATGCATGTCGCGCCCGTCGCCGCATGGAATGGCGCCACGCCGACGGCGGCGCAGGGGCTCAAGATCGAGGCGCTGGCGACGGGGCTGTCGCATCCGCGATCGGTCTACGCCTTGCCCAATGGCGACGTGCTGGTGGTCGAATCCAGCGGGCCTCCGGCGCCGGTCTATCGGCCCAAGGATCTGATCATGGGCTGGGTGCAGTCGTTCGCCGGTGCCAAGCAGAAGGCGGCCAATCGCATCACGCTGCTGCGCGATACCAATGGCGACGGCAAGCCCGACGTCCGTACCGTCTTCATCGATCATCTCCACTCGCCGTTCGGCGTCGCGCTGGTCGGCAACGATCTCTATGTCGCGGACACCGATGCGCTGCTGCGCTTCCCCTACATCACGGGGCAGACCAGCATCACCGCGCCGGCGACGACGCTCACCGAACTGCCGGGCGGCCCGATCGATCACCATTGGACCAAGAGCCTTGTCGCCAGCCGCGACGGATCGAAGCTCTATGTGGGCGTGGGATCGAACAGCAACATCACCGAAAACGGCATCGGTGCCGAACTCAACCGCGCGGCGGTGTGGGAGGTCGATCGTGCGACGGGCGCCTCGCGGCTGTTCGCAACCGGCATCCGCAACCCGACCGGGCTCGGCTGGGAGCCGCAGAGCGGCGCGTTGTGGGCAGTCGCCAACGAGCGTGACGAACTCGGCCCCAATCTCGTCCCCGACTATCTGACCTCGGTCAAGGAGGGCGGCTTCTACGGTTGGCCGTACAGCTATTACGGCCAGCACATCGATCCGCGCGTAAAGCCACAGCGACCCGATCTGGTCGCGCGCGCGATCTCGCCCGATTATGCGCTGAGCTCGCATGTCGCTCCACTCGGCCTAGCGTTTTCGGTCGGGACCAATTTTCCGGCCGCCTATCAAAGTGGCGCTTTCGTGGGCGAACACGGCAGCTGGGATCGCAATCCGCTCAACGGCTATAAGGTGGTCTACGTGCCGTTCGTGGGTGGCCATCCCGCCAGTCCGCCGCAGGATTTCGTGACGGGGTTCCTGGATAAAACCGGTCATGCGCGCGGCCGGCCCGTCGGCCTCGCTGTGGATCGCAGCGGCGGGCTGCTGATCGCGGACGATCTCGGCAACACCGTCTGGAGGGTTAGCACCGCGGGCAAGTAAAGGGATTGGAATGGCCTGTCCCGCGGCCCGCGCGACGCGATGATCCGGCAGCAGTACTTCGCCGACGCCGCGAACCCGCTCGGGTGGCGAGGTTCGCACGCCGTTCGGTCGCGTCGACGATGTGATCGGAACGCCCGCGGCATTCGTCGATTGATGATGCTCCCTCTATCAAGGCGCAAGCGCATGGCGGCACGACCCTATTGGCGCGGACAGATCAGGCTCGCGCTCGTATCGATCCCGGTCGAGATATTTTCGGCGACCAAGAGCGGTGCCGCGGTCGCCTTCCACCAGATCTACGAGCCCACCGGGCAGCGCATCAAATATGAGAAGACGGTTCCCGGGATCGGCCCGGTCGATCTCGACAAGATCATCAAGGGCTTCGAATATGAGAAGGGCGAGTATGTCCTGCTCGACGAGAAAGAGATCGAGGGCGTCAAGCTCGAGAGCAAGAAGACGCTCGAGCTGACGCAGTTCGTCGACAGTCACGAGATCGACGCGATCTATTTCGACAAACCCTATTATGTCGTGCCCGCCGACGATCTGGCGGAAGAGGCGTTCGTCGTGCTGCGCGAGGCGCTCAAGCGCAGCCACAAGATCGGGCTCGGCCAATTGGCGATGCGGGGCCGCGAATATGTCGTCAGCATCAAGGCCTGCGGTCGGGGGCTGGTGATGGAGACGCTGCGCTATGCCGACGAGGTTCACAAGGCGGCGAGCTATTTCCGCGACATCGGCGACGCCAAGCCCGACGACGATCTGCTCGACCTCGCGCAGACGCTGATCGACAAGAAGAGCGGCAAGTTCGACGCGAGCGAGTTTCATGATCGCTATGTCGATGCGCTGAAGGATCTGATCGAGCGCAAGAAGAAGGGCAGGACCGTCACGATCGAGGACGACAAGGCCGCCGATCCGCGCGGGACCAACGTCGTCGATCTGATGGCCGCTTTAAAGAAATCGCTCGGATCGGGCGGGGCGGCGGCGGCTGCCCCCTCGGCGAAGAAGGCGGCAGCCAAGAAGCCGGCGGCGGCCGCGAAGAAACCCGTCGCCAAGCTCGCCGCGCGCAAGCGGGCCTGACGACGACGGACGCCAACGCCGGCCCGTCTGCGAACAACGTCTACATCGGGCCGAGCTGACGGCGGGGCGCTGTGAGATATCTGGCGCATCGCCGCGCCGGCGAACGATGACCCCGGTGCCGCGGGGGGCTTGGCACCGGGGTCCGCCACGCGCCTGGGGGGATCAGCGCGCGGCGATCTTGGCGGGCGCGGGGGCGTCGGAACGCCACCCGCCGCCCAACGATCGGAACGAGGCGACCGCGGCGCGGGCGGTCTCGGTCCTCGCCTGCGCGAGCGCGTCGCGCGTCTCGAGCAGGCGGGTGTCGGCATCGAGCACCTCGATCAGGCTGACGACGCCACCCTTGTACGCCGCCATCGACGATTGCTGCGCGCGCGTGAGCGATGTCGCGCCGCCGGCCAACGTGCGCTGCTGCTGCTCGCGGTTGACCAGCGCGGAGAAGGCGTCCTCGACATCCTCGGACGCGCGCAGCACCGACAGGCGATAGGCGGCGAGCGCCTCGGCGTTGCGGCCGCGCGCGGTCTTGATTTCGGCATCGACGCGGCCGAAGTCGAACAGCCGCCAGCGCAGCCCGAACACGCCCTGCGCCTGCGTCGCCCCGCCGGCGAGCAGGCTGGCGGGCCCGGTCGTGGCGGTGCCGATCAGGCCGCTGAGCGAGAATTTGGGATAATATTCGGAGATCGCCGATCCGATCTTCGCGTTCGATGCGGCCAGCTTGCGCTCGGCGACGATCAGGTCGGGCCGGCGCCGTAGCAGGTCGGCAGGGCTGCCGATGTCGGTGATGGCGGGGGCGGCGGGGATCGCGGCGGGCGCCGAGAGCTGCGCGCGACAGGTGCCGGGTTGCTCGCCCATCAGCACGTCGAGCGCATTGAGCGCATCGTCGAGCGCGACCTGGAGCACGGGGACCGTCCCCTGCACCTGTGCCAGCACACCTTCGGACTGGCGCAGCTGGAGCTCGGCGGCGATGCCCTTGCGATATTGCAGGCCTATCGTGTCGACGAGGCGCTGCTGCGTCGAGACCTGCTCGTTCGCGACCGCGAGGCGCTCCTGCAGCCCACGGATCGCGATATAGGTATCCGCCACCTGCGCCGCGACCGAGAGCCGGGCGGCGGCCACGTCCGCGCGCGACGCCTGATAGTCGTCGAGCGCCGCCTCGCGATCGCGGCGCAATCCGCCGAACAGGTCGATCTCCCAGCTCGCGCCGAGATCCGCTTCGTAATTCTCGGTGTTGCGGCCCGTCCCGAAGGCGCTGAGCTCGTGCCCCTGCAGCGTATCTTGCGAAAGCCGCAGCGCCGCCGCCGAACCCGATATCGTGCCCGACGGGAGTAGCGCGGCATTCGCCTCGTGCAGACCCGCGCGCGCCTGAGTCACGCGCGCCACCGCCTGCGCGATGTCGAGATTCTGTGCCAGCGCCTTGTCGACCAGCCCGGTCAGCATCGGATCGCCGAACCCCGACCACCAGCGCGTATCGGTCGCGATCGGCCCGGCGGCGGCGGTGCGCGCCGCGACGGCCGGGGTGCCGATGAACGCGGCGGGCGCTTCAATCTCGGGGCGATGATAGTCGGGCCCGACCGCGCAACCGGCGAGCAGGCTCGATGCGAGCAGGAGGGTCGCCAGGGAGGAGACGCGCATGATGACCTCGGTCGGATGATGTTAGTGACGTTTATATGATGTAGTCACTCGTTGTCAACGTAAGGGCCTCGCGCTATCTAGCGGGGATGAGCGACCTTCAAGCCAGTACCGCCACCGGGCAGCGCGGCCCCGCCGATCACAACATCCGCGACCAGATCATCGCGGCGGCGGACGATCATTTCAGCCATTATGGCTATGGCAAGACGACGGTGGCCGACCTTGCCAAGGCGATCGGTTTCTCGAAAGCCTATATCTACAAATTCTTCGATTCGAAGCAGGCGATCGGCGAGGCGATCTGCGCGCGGTGCCTGGGATCGGTGACGACCTCGGTTCAGGAGTCGGTCGCGGAGGGAAAATCGGCGACGGACAAGTTCCGCCGTCTTTTCAAATCGTTGGCGTCGTTGAGCTCGGAGCTGTTTTTCAGCGATCGCAAGCTCTACGACATCGCCGCCTACTCCTGCGCCGAGAATTGGCCGTCGTCGGCGGCCTATGTCGAACTGGTCGGGACGATGATCGCCGCAATCATCCTCGAAGGCCGCGCGTCGGGCGAGTTCGAGCGCAAGACGCCGATCGACGAGGCGGTCCGCGCGATCCTCCAGGTGCTCCAGCCGTTCATGAACCCCGTGATGCTGCAATATAATCTGGACGCGGTTCCCGAAGGCGCGAACGAGGTGGCCAGCCTCGTCCTCCGGAGCCTCGCGCCCTGATCCATCGCCGGTGCATATCGTGATAGTGACGTATTGACATAATGGTCACACGTAGACAAATGGGCGCTACCCTTTGCGGGAGCGCTTCATGCCACGGCTTCACGATACCCGTCCGTTTCTGATCGTCGGCGCGCTCGCGCTGGCATTGTCCGCCTGCGCGAAGCCGCCGGCCGATCCGCGCGTCGGCGCGCCGCTCGTCCGCGTCGCCACGGTCGGCGCGACGGGCCGGACCGACCGCGCGTTCACGGGGATCGTCTCGGCGCGCGTCCAGAGCGATCTCGGTTTCCGCGTGCCGGGCAAGATCGTCGAGCGGCTGGTCGATACCGGGCAGCGCGTCCGCCGCGGCCAGCCCTTGATGCGGATCGACCGCACCGATCTCGCGCTCGCCACCGTCGCGCAGGGCGGCAACGTCGCTGCCGCGCGCGCCAAGGCGCTGCAGACCGCCGCCGACGAGAAGCGCTATCGCGATCTCGTCTCGGCAGGGGCAGTTTCGGCGTCGGCCTATGATCAGGCCAAGGCGGCCGCCGACGCCGCCAAGGCGCAGCTCGACGCGGCGCAGGCACAGGCCGGCGTCGCGCGCGACGAGGCGGGCTATTCGGTGCTGCTCGCCGATGCGGACGGGGTGGTGGTCGAGACGCTCGCCGAGCCGGGCCAAGTCGTGACGGCGGGGCAGACCGTAGTGCGTCTGGCGCATGCGGGGCCGCGCGAGGCGACGATCAGCCTGCCCGAGACGATCCGCCCCGCGATCGGATCGACCGCATCGGCCTCGATCTTCAATACGGACGCGTCGGGCTCGGCGCGTCTGCGTCAGCTCTCGAACGCCGCCGACGCGCAGACGCGCACCTTCGACGCGCGCTACGTGCTCGAAGGGGCGGCGGCGAACGCGCCGCTCGGCGCGACGGTGACGATCAGGCTCGCCGATACGCGCGCGGCGGGCGCGATGGAGGTGCCGCTGTCGTCGCTCTTCGACAATGCGCATGGGCCGGGCGTCTGGATCGTCGGCGGTTCGCCGCTCGCGGTCGCCTGGCGCCCCGTCCGGCTCGCGGGGCTCGGCGACGAGACCGCGACGATCACCGACGGTCTGCGGCCGGGCGAGCGGTTCGTCGCACTCGGTGCGCATCTGCTCCACCAGGGCGAGGCGGTCCGCATCGCGCCCGACGACGGTGCGGCGCGATGAGCGGCGGCTTCAACCTTTCCGCGCTGGCGGTGCGCGAACGCGCGGTCACGCTGTTCCTGATCATCGCGATCTCGGTCGCGGGCCTGTTCGCCTTCGTCCATCTCGGTCGCGCAGAGGATCCGACCTTCACGATCAAGTCGATGACCTTCGTCACGACCTGGCCCGGCGCCACCGCGCAGGAGATGCAGGATCAGGTCGCCGAGCCGCTCGAGAAACGGATGCAGGAGCTCAAATGGTATGATCGCACCGAGACGTTTACGCGCCCGGGGCTCGCCTTCACGACGGTGACGCTCAAGGATCCGACGCCGCCTGCCGAGGTGCCCGAGGAATTCTACCAGGCGCGCAAGAAGCTTGGCGACGAGGCGCTGAAGCTGCCCACCGGCGTCGCGGGGCCGTTCATCAACGACGAATATGGCGACGTCACCTTCGCGCTCTACGCGCTCAAGGCCAGGGGCGAGCCGCAGCGTCTGCTCGTCCGCCAGGCGGAGGATCTGCGCCAGCGGCTGCTGCACGTCGCGGGCGTCAAGAAGGTCAACATCATCGGCGAGCGGCCCGAGAAGATCTACGTCGAATTCTCCTACGCGCGGCTCGCCAATCTCGGCGTCTCGGCGCGCGACGTGTTCGCAGCGCTCGCCAACCAGAATCTCGTCACCCCCGCCGGATCGATCGACACCAACGGCCCGCAGGTTCAGGTCCGGCTCGACGGCGCGCTCGACGATCTGCAGAAGATCGAGGACACGCCGATCGTCGCGGGCGGCAAGACGCTCAAGCTGTCCGACGTCGCCGACGTCAAGCGCGGCTACGAGGACCCCGCCACCTTCCTGATCCGCAACCAGGGCGAGCCCGCGCTCGAATTGGGCGTGGTGATGAAGGAACGCTACAACGGCCTCCAGCTCGGCAAGGATCTCGATCAGGAGGCCAAGGCGATCTCCGCCGACATGCCGCTCGGCCTCTCCTTCACCAAGGTCACCGACCAGGCGGTGAACATCAAGGAGGCCTATGACGAGTTCATGCTGAAGTTCTTCGTGGCACTCGCGGTCGTGATCGCGGTCAGCCTGATCTCGCTCGGCTGGCGCGTCGGGATCGTCGTCGCGATGGCGGTGCCGCTAACGCTGGCGGGCGTGTTCGTCATCATGCTCGCGACGGGGAGGGACTTCGACCGGATCACGCTCGGCGCGCTGATCCTCGCGCTCGGGCTGCTCGTCGACGATGCGATCATCATCATCGAGACGATCGTCGTGAAGATGGAGGAGGGGCATGATCGCATCACCGCCGCCACCTACGCCTGGGGCCATACCGCGGCACCGATGCTCGCCGGCACGCTCGTCACCACGATCGGGCTGATGCCCGTCGGCTTCGCCAAATCGAGCGCGGGCGAATATGCCGGCAACATCTTCTGGGTGGTGGGCTTCGCGCTGCTGACCTCGTGGGTCGTCGCCGTCGTGTTCACACCCTATCTCGGCGTCAAGCTGCTGCCGGATATCGCCAAAATCGAGGGCGGCCACGCGGCGATCTACGGAACGCCGCGCTACAGGCAGCTGCGTTCGCTGATCTCGTGGATGGTCGACAACAAGAAGAAGGTCGCGCTGACCGTCGTCGGCCTCTTCTTCGTCGCGATCTTCTTCATGGGGTTCGTCAAACAGCAATTCTTCCCGATCTCGGATCGGCCCGAGGTGCTCGTCGAGGTGCAGATGCCCGAGGGCACCAGCATCGAGACGACCAGCGCCGCCACCGCGAAGATGGAGGGCTGGTTGCGCAAGCAGCCCGAAGCCAGGATCGTGACCAGCTATATCGGGCAAGGCGCGCCGCGCTTCTTCCTCGCGATGTCGCCCGAACTGCCCGATCCGTCCTTCGCCAAGATCGTCGTGCTGACGCCGAGCAAGGAGGACCGCGAGACGCTCAAGCTGCGCGTCCGCCAGATCGCCGCGCAAGGCCTCGTGCCCGGCGCGCGCATCCGCGCGACGCAGATCGTGTTCGGGCCCTATTCGCCCTTTCCCGTCGCGTTCCGCGTGATGGGCCCGCAGCAGGACAAGGTCCGCGCGATCGCCGAGCAGGTCCGCCAGGTGATGCTCCGCAACACCTCGATGCGGCAGGTCAACACCGATTGGGGCGAGCGCGTGCCGACGATCCACTTCGTGCTCGACCAGGACCGGTTGCGCGCGATCGGGCTCACGTCGCACGACGCGTCGCAGCAGCTCCAGTTCCTGCTGACCGGCACCCCCGTCACCCAGATTCGCGAGGATATCCGCTCGGTCGAGGTCGTAGCACGCAGCGCCGGGCCCGACCGGCTCGATCCGGCCAAGCTCGACGGCTTCACGCTGACCGGCAGCGCGGGACAGCGCGTCCCGCTCGACCAGATCGGCAAGGCCGAGATCCGCATGGAGGATCCGATCCTGCGCCGCCGCGATCGCTATGCGACGATCACGGTGCGCGGCGACATCGGCGAGCAGTATCAGCCGCCCGACATCTCGCTGCAGGTGATCAAGCAGATCAAGCCGATCGCCGACGCGCTGCCGCCGGGCTACAAGATCGAGACCGCCGCCGCGCTTGAGGAGGCCGGCAAGGCGAACGTCGCGCTCGCCGCGGTCTTCCCGCTGATGATCATCCTGATGATGGTGGTGATCATCTTCCAGGTGCGCTCGCTGTCGGCGATGGCGATGGTGCTGCTCACCGCGCCGCTGGCGCTGGTCGGCGTGGTGCCGACTCTGCTGCTGTTCAACCAGCCGTTCGGCTTCAACGCGATCCTCGCGATGATCGCGCTCGCCGGGATCATTATGCGCAACACGCTGATCCTGATCGGCCAGATCCACCAGAACGAGGCGGACGGGCTCGATCCCTATCATGCCGTCGTCGAGGCGACCGTCCAGCGCGCGCGGCCGGTGATCCTGACCGCGCTCGCCGCGGTGTTCGCGTTCATCCCGCTGACCTTCTCGGTGTTCTGGGGATCGCTCGCCTTCACGCTGATCGGCGGCACGATCGGCGGGACGGCGCTGACATTGGTGTTCCTGCCGGCGCTCTACGCGATCTGGTATCGGATCAGGCCGGGGCGCGAGAATGCGCCGGATCCGGCGCGCGTGCCGCACGCCGGGGACGCGCCCCAGATGATCGCGCCCGCTCTCTGATCAGGCCCGATCGCCTGTGCGCATAAGATCCGAAAGGACGGATCGAGGCGAAGTTGCTCTGCACGGCATATCGCGCCAAGCGGAGCCGTATGAGCGATAGGATAGGCAGACGGCAACTGATCGGCGCGGTGCTCCCGCTGGCGGCCGGGATATCCACGCGCGTGTCGGCGAGGGGGCATGGCGAGCGCTGGACCTTCGATCGTCTCGACAGCGTCGGCGGCTGGCCGATGCGCATCGTCGGCGCGCCTGGCATCACGCCCAGTCCCTGGGGCTCCGCGATCGGCTTCGACGGCGTGGGCGATGCCCTGTTGGTCGATCGCCATCCGCTGGCCGGCGCGCGCGCGTTCACCTTCGAGGCGCTGTTCCGGCCCGACGGCGGTGCGTTCCAGCAACGCTGGTTTCATATCGAATCCGACGACGACGCATCGGACGCGTCCGGCATGAGCACCACGCGGATGATGTTCGAAATCCGCGTCGTCGGCCAACGCTGGTATCTCGATGCGTTCATGACGGGCCCCGGCTACAAGCAGCCGCTGGCTGTGCCCAACAAGACCGGGCCGATCGGACGATGGCATCATGTCGCGCAAAGCTATGACGGACGAACCTATCGATCGTTCGTGAACGGGCAGATGCAGGCCGCGATCGCCATGCCGTTCGTGCCGCAGGGGCCGGGGCGCTGTTCGATAGGCGCCCGTCTCAACAGGGTGGATTATTTCCGGGGTGCGGTGCGTGCCGCGCATTTTTCGCGTGCGGCGCTACCGCCCTCGCAGTTCCACCTCCTGGATCGACGCGTCATGCCGTCACCGCCCGATCTCGTCGCATAGCAATTGGGCTCGCCGGATAGCTAAGCTTGGTCCGCGCAAAGACAGACGGTCTTGATACCCTAGTACCCTACTAGGCAAAGGAGGGGAAAGCTAAGGGGACCGTTACGGACATGAATCGAAATGATAGCGCTATCGTGAATAGTCCGTCGCTGCGCGGAGGCCGTGCCGGGGAGCGGTCGGAGGTGGCGGCGTCGCCAGTTTTCGAAGTTTCGTTCAGTTCTTCCAGTTCGTTGTCGGCCGAACCTGTCATGAAAGAGCGTGCCGCGCCGCGCCGGCGGCGCATCGGGCTGGGCGGGACGATCCTGTCGACGATGATAGCGTGCGCTCTTTCGGGGCCGGCATTCGCACAGGCGCAGGGCGGCGACACGGCCGGGCTTGCGGATAAACCGACAGCTGCCGATCCGGCCACCGCGGACCCGGTTGCGATCGGCAGCGGCACGTCCGCCGCGCCCGCGGACAAGTCGGCGGAGATCGTGGTCACCGGCTCGCGCATCCGCAATGGCAAGGGCGGACCCAATCCGGTCACGACGATCACCGACAAGCAGCTTTCCATTCTGAGCCCGGAAAGCCTGCCCGCCGGCCTCGCCAAGCTGCCGATCTTCCAGCCGATCAAGAGCAGCGACAGCGCGTCCGACGGCGGCTACCAGCCGACCGGCAATTACCTCGATCTCTACGGCCTTGGCCCGATCCGCACGCTGATCCTCGAGGACGGCCACCGCGTGCCGTCGACCTATTACAACGGCACCGTCGACGTGAACACGCTGCCGCAGCTGCTGATCAAGCGCGTCGAGGTGGTGACCGGCGGCGCGTCGGCGGTCTACGGATCGGACGCGGTCGCGGGCGTCGCCAACTTCATCATCGACAAGTCGTTCAACGGCATCAAGGCCGAAGAGCAGGGCGGCGTCTCGACCTATGGCGACGGCGAGTCCTTCCGCGTCGGCATCGCCAACGGCTTCGACATCGGCGACCGCGCGCATTTCGAATGGAGCGGCGAATATTATCGCCGCGATGCGATCTCCGCGACGCCCCGCGCCTTCGGCACGTCGTCGGTATCGATCGTCGGCAGCGGCACCGCCGCCAGCCCGCTCGCGCAGCTGACCGATACGCGGCTCAACAGCTCGACCTTCGGCGGTCTGGTGACGACGGGGCCGTTCGCGGGCAAGCAATTCCTGCCCGATGGCACGCTGGCGGCGTTCAACAAGGGCACCGTCACGCAGAGCGGCGGCATCTCGGTCGGCGGCGACGGATCGTACCGGACCCCGTCGAATCTGCTGCCATCGCTCAAGACGGCGCAATTCTTCGGCCGGTTCGACTATGATCTCGGCGGCGACACCAAGGCCTATGTGCAGGCGCAATATGCGCGCACCAACACCGTGTCGCACGAGCAGAATCTGATCAGCACCGCGAGCTCGACCGGTCTCACCATCTACAGCGGCAATGCCTATCTGCTGCCGCAATATCAGGCGCAGCTGACCGCGACCAACACGCCGAGCTTCAACCTGGCGCGCTACAACAGCGATTTCGGCAATCTGCTGGGGCTGCACGACCAGACGTCGTCGCTCGCGGTCACCGCCGGGCTGACCGGCAAGCTGGGAAGCACGTTCGACTGGGAACTCTATTACACCCACGGCGTCGGCAAGACGTCGCAGAAGACGACGAACAACACCAATACCGAGCGGCTCTACGCCGCGCTCGATGCGGTGCGCGATCCGGCGACGGGCAACACCGTCTGCCGGGTGACGCTGACCGACCCTGGCGCCTTCCCCGGTTGCGTCCCGCTCGACGTGCTCGGCGCCAACACCGCGTCGCAGGCGGCGATCAACTATATCAACGGCACCACCAGCTGGTCCGCGACCAACATCATGGACGATGTCGCCGGCACGATCACCGGTACGTTGTTCGACGGCTGGGCCGGCCCGGTCAAGATCGCGGCGGGGCTGGAATATCGCCGCCTGACGCTGCGCGAGACCAGCTCGGTCGAGGACAACACGTTCGACGCCACCGGCCTGCGCGTCGGGCTGAACGGCACGACGCCGTCGACCGGAACGCAGCTGTGGACCAAGAACATCACCGCGCCGGCTTACGGCGAGCAATCGGTCTATGAAGGCGATCTGGAACTCGACGTGCCGGTGCTGCGCGACCTGCCACTCGCCAAGCTCGTCTCGTTGAGCGCGGCGGGGCGCTTCACCCATTACAGCACCAGCGGTTCGGTCCAGACGTGGCGCGCGGGGCTGGAATGGACCGTGACGCCGGGCCTTACCGTACGTGCCACGCGGTCGCGCGACATCCGCGCGCCCACGCTTTACGATCTGTACCAGGGCAAGACCGCGACGATCTCGGGCTATACCGATTATCTGACCGGCACCAACGGCCAGATCCTCAACGTCACGCAGGGCAATCCCAATCTCAAACCCGAGATCGCGCGCAACATCACCGCAGGTGCGACCTACCAGCCGAGCTGGCTGCGCAACGTCAGCCTGTCGGTCGATTATTTCAACGTGAAGATCGACAATGCGATCGGATCGGTGTCGGGCCTGACCACGTCGGTCGAGAAGCTGTGCATCGCATCGGGCGGAAGCTCGCCGCTGTGCGCGCTGGTCCAGCGTCCCAATCCGATCACCGACACCAGCAGCGCCAATGCGCCGACGCTCAACACCATCGAGAGCGAGAACATCGCCAAGGTCGAAGCGCACGGCGTGGTGGTCGCGTTCGATTATGCGATCGACTTCGCCAATGTGACCAGGGTGATCCCGGGCCAAGCGAACCTCCATGTCCAGTGGACGCACGAGCCCGTGCTCAAGAGCCAGACCCTGCCCGGGGCGATCTACACCAACGCCGCCGGCACTGCGCTGGCGCCGGTGGACCGCATCGCGACGACGCTGGCCTATGGGATATCGCGGGTCAGCGCGGCGGCGACGCTACGCTATTTCTCGGGCTTTCATTACAGCCCCGATCCGACGCTGATCGTCTCGCAGCCGTCGTCCAAGCCCTATGTGCAGACCGACTTCAACCTCGCCTACACGCTCACCGTCCGCAACAATCCGCTGAGCCTGTTCGTCAACGTCAACAATGCGTTCAACGTCCATGGCGGGCTGTACGAGGCGAGTTCCTCCAATCCCGGCCTGATCTATCCCGCGGCGCCGTTCGCCGACGAGATCGGGCGCTATTTCACCTTCGGCGTGCGGGTCGGCGTCTGATCGCTCCGGCGTCCGGCGAGAGTTCTACCAAATTGCGGGTTCCGCCCGCAGCGATGGAGTAAGCGTATGATCGGTCGATATCTGGCGCGCAGCGTCTGTGCCTTCGCGCTATGTGCCACAGCGATCCCCGGGGTCGCCGAAGCGCGCAGCGCCGCGGCGGCGCGGCCCAACATCCTGCTGATCCTGTCGGACGACAACAGCGTTCCGCACGACGGATGCCACCCCTCGCGCGATCTCGATGCCAACGCCGTCACGACCAATTTCGAGGCGTTCGCGGCGCAGGGCATGTGCTTCGACCATGCCTATTCGACCTCGCCGCAATGCGCGCCGTCGAGGGGGGCGATCTTCGCCGGGCGCAACCCGGTCGATATCGGCATCACGCGCTTCGCCGAGCCGGCGGGGCTCGACGTCCGCTACTTCAGCGATATCCTGCGCACGTCGGGCTATTGGGTCGGCCTCGATGCGCGCAACCATCATCTCGGCGGACGCGAGGACGATCCGCCGCATGTCGCAAAGGCGCTTTTCGACAGCGGCATGACGCGGCTCCAGGATCGGTTCGACTACGTCAACGTCTACGGCACCAAGAAGATGCCGCCGGCCGAGATCACCACGCAGCTCGGCCAGACGCTCGACAAGGTGCCCGCGCACAAGCCCTTCTTCCTCTATTTCGGCTTCAGCACGCCGCATCGTCCGTTCGTGTCGGATCACAGCGACATCGATGCGAGCAAGCTGACGCTGCCGCCCGACTGGCCCGACCTGCCCGCGGTACGCGAGGATTATGCCGCTTCTCTTGCCGACATCCGGACGATGGATCGCCAGTTCGGCGCGATGATGAAGCTGCTCGAGGATCGCGGCCTCGCCGATAACACGATCGTGGTGTTCATGGGCGACAATGGCGAGTCGATGTATCGCGGCAAGGGGACGCTTTACGAGCGCGGCAACCATGTCCCGCTGATCATCCGCTGGCCGGGCGTGGTGAAGCCGGCCTCGCGCAGCGCGGCGCTGGTCAGCAACATCGATCTCGCGGAGACCTTCGTCGAGGCGGCCGGGCTCAAGCCCGATCCGCATATGACCGGGCTCAGCCTCCTGCCGTTGCTGAAGGGTGCGCCCGGGCCGGGCCACGACTATGTCTTCACCGAACGCGGCGAGCATCCCGGCTCGCTCACCGTCTCCGAGGGTGTGGACTATATGCGCGCGATCACCGGGCCGCGCTACAAGCTGATCTACAACGCGATGCCGTCGCAGCCCTACTCGCCGGTCGATCAGGCCGGCCGTTTCCTCGATCCCAAACAGGCCAAGATCACCTCCGACAGCGTCGAGATCCTTCCTGCCGTTCATCTGAGCGACGTGGAGCGCGCGACGGGCGCGTGGAAGGCGATCGTCGAGGCGCACGAGGCGAAGACGCTGTCGCCACTCTTCGAGCGGCTCTATTTCAAGCGACCGCGCCCGATCTTCGAGCTGTACGATATCCAGGCCGATCCCTACGAGTTCGACAATCTCGCGGGTCGGCCCGACTATAAGGCGATCGAGGTCGATCTGCGCAACCGGCTCGATAACTGGATGGCGCTCAGCCACGATTATCTGCCGCTCGCGACCGACGCCTATCGCGAGACCGACGATCCGACGAGGCGATGACCGCGGGTCGCTCTTGGCGATGATGCCGTCTAGGGACCGGGGATGACGAAGGATCATCTCCTCCATCCCGGAATGCGCCACCTCGAGGGCGGCGCATTCCTGATGGGTTCGGAGCGCTTCTACCGTGAGGAGGCGCCCGTGCGGCAGGTGCGGGTCGATCCCTTCTGGATCGACGAAGCCCCCGTCACCAACCGCGAGTTCGCGCGGTTCGTGGCGGACACGGGTTATCGGACGCTGGCGGAGATTGCGCCGGATCCCGAGGTCTATGTGGATCTGCCGCCCGACCTCGCGCATCCCGGTTCGCTGGTGTTCGAGCCGACGCGCGGGCCGGTCGACCTCGCCGGCCCCAATCAATGGTGGCATTTCCGGCTGGGCGCCTATTGGCGCCGTCCGTTCGGGCCGGACAGCGACATCGCCGGGATCGAGAATCATCCGGTGGTGCATGTCGCCCATGCCGACGCGCAGGCCTATGCTGGCTGGGCCGGCAAAAGCCTGCCGACCGAGGCCGAGTGGGAATATGCCGCGCGCGGCGGGCTCGACGGCGCGGACTATGCCTGGGGATCAGAACTGGCACCGGCGGGCGCGATGCTCGCCAATTACTGGCAGGGCGCATTTCCCTTCGCCAACCAGCTGCTCGACGGCTGGGAGCGGACGTCGCCTGTGCGAACCTATGCGCCCAACGGTCACGCGCTCTACGACATGATCGGCAATGTTTGGGAATGGACCGCGGACTGGTTCGCGCAGCCGACCGCCGATCGCAAGGTCCAGAAGAGCTGCTGCACACCGAACAATCCGCGCGGCGGGCGCGAGCACGACAGTTTCGATCCGTCGATGCCCGCGCTCAGGATCGGTCGCAAGGTGCTGAAGGGCGGATCGCATTTGTGCGCGCCTAATTATTGCCAACGATACCGGCCGGCTGCGCGGCTCCCGCAGATGATCGAATCGTCGACGGGCCACATTGGCTTCCGCTGCGTGGTCCGTGCGTCGATGTGAACCGGATCGCGCGGGGAGCCCGATCATTCTTCGCTTCGTCGGATGCGCAGGCCGGTGCAGCTGGTGCGGGCGGCGGGACTCGAACCCGCACTCCATGGGAAGCGGATTTTAAGTCCGCTGCGTCTACCGGTTCCGCCACGCCCGCTTGCGATCGGTAAAGGCGGGGGCGGGGCGCGGGTCAAGCCCCTGCAAGGCTACTCAGACGTTGAGCCGCTCGCGCATTTCCTTGCCCGGCTTGAAATAGGGCACGCGCTTGGCCGAAACATCGACGGGCTCGCCGGTGCGCGGATTGCGGCCGGTGCGCGCATCGCGGGCGCGGGTCGAGAAAGCACCGAAGCCGCGCAGCTCTACACGGCCGCCGGCGGCGAGCTGGGCGCCGATCGCCTCGAAGATGGTGCTGACGAGACGCTCGACATCCTTCGGCGGCAGGCCCGGATTCGCGTCGGCCACCCGCTGCACGAGTTCGGAACGGATCATCGATTCATCACTCCGTCGATCGGCCATAGGGCCCGGAAAGCCCCCAATTCCATAAAAGTAGATTAATGTCTACGTTCTCGCGCGATGCTTAGCCGACTGACGTTGGGCATAAAAAAACCCCGCCCGGTCGAAACGCGGGCGGGGCTCTTTTCAGATCGGACGCCGTGGCTGGGAAGCCTGCGACGCCGGATTTGTCGACTTACTGGTCGTTCTGACGCGCCTTGAGCGCCTCGCCCAGGATGTCGCCGAGCGACGCACCCGAGTCGGACGAGCCATATTGCGCGACGGCCTGCTTCTCTTCCGAAAGCTGGAGCGCCTTGATCGAGAAGGTCGGCTTCTTGGACCGGTCGAAACCGGTGACCATCGCGTCGAACTTCTGGCCGACCTGAAAGCGCTCGGCGCGCTGCTCGTCGCGGTCGCGGCCGAGATCGCCACGACGGATGAAGCCCGTCGCGCCGTCGTCGCCGACCTGCACGTCGAGGCCCGCATCGCCGACCGACAGCACCGTGACGGTGACGGTCTGGTTCTTGTTGACGCCGCTGGAGCCGCCGCCGCTGGTCGAACCACCGGCGCCTGCGCCTTCGCCCGCGGGTGCCGACGAGACGCCGCCACGCTCGAGCTGCTTGATGCCGAGCGAGATGCGCTCCTTCTCGGCGTCGATGTCGAGCACAACCGCCTGGACGGTCTCACCCTTGTGGTGCAGCGCGAGGGCTTCCTCGCCGGTCATCCCCCACGAGATGTCGGACATGTGGACCATGCCGTCGACATCGCCGTCGAGCCCGATGAACAGGCCGAATTCGGTCGAGTTCTTGACTTCGCCGTCCACGGTCGAGCCGACCGGATGCTTATCGGCGAACGCTTCCCACGGATTCTGCTGCGCCTGCTTGAGGCCCAGCGAGATGCGACGCTTCTCTTCGTCGACCTCGAGGATGACCACGTCGACTTCCTGCGAGGTCGAGACGATCTTGCCCGGATGCACGTTCTTCTTGGTCCAGCTCATCTCGGAGACGTGGACCAGACCCTCGATGCCCGGCTCGAGCTCGACGAAGGCACCATATTCGGTGATGTTCGTCACGCGGCCGGTGAACTTGCCCTCGATCGGATACTTGGCCGATGCGCCCTCCCACGGATCGCTCTCGAGCTGCTTCATGCCGAGGCTGATGCGCTGCGTCTCGCGGTTGATGCGGATGATCTGCACCTTGACGGTGTCACCGATGTTGATGACCTCGCTCGGGTGGTTGACGCGCTTGTAGCTCATGTCGGTGACATGGAGCAGGCCGTCGATCCCGCCGAGATCGACGAAGGCGCCGTAATCGGTGATGTTCTTGACGATACCCTCGATCACCTGGCCCTCGGCGAGGCTCTGGATCAGGCCCGTGCGCTGCTCGGCGCGGGTCTCTTCGAGGATGGCGCGGCGCGACACGACGATGTTGCCGCGGCGACGATCCATCTTGAGGATCTGGAAGGGCTGCGGGATGTCCATCAGCGGGGTGACGTCGCGCACCGGGCGGATATCGACCTGCGAACCGGGCAGGAAGGCTACGGCGCCGTTGAGGTCGACGGTGAAGCCGCCCTTGACGCGGCCGAAGATGACGCCCTCGACGCGCGCGGTCTGCGCGAACTCGCCCTCGAGCTTGTCCCAGGCGGCTTCGCGGCGTGCGCGGTCGCGCGACAGCATCGCTTCGCCATGGACGTTCTCGACGCGGTCGACATAGACCTCGACTTCGTCGCCGACGTTGAGCTCGGGCTTGACGCCGGGGACGGTCGCGAATTCGCGGAGCGGCACGCGGCCCTCCGACTTCAAGCCGACGTCGATGACGACGAGGTCGTTCTCGATCGCGGTGACGGTGCCCTTGACGACTCGGCCCTCGAAGCTGTCGGCGGTGCCGAGCGTCTGCTCGAGGAGGGCAGCGAAATCGTCGCGGGTGGGGTTGGCGGCAGTTGCCATAAAGAGGGTTGTTCCTAGCAGTCGTTTCCGGCCATCCGGTTGATCCGGAGGTCTTTGGCCGAACTGCCGCGGGGGCCGGTTGCCCGTCGCGGCACCCGTTGGACAAACACGCGGGGGCTGCTTTCCATGCGAAAAGGGCGCGTGAGAAGGATGCTTGTCGCAACCCCGCTCCGCGCCTGCCACCGCGGGCACAGCCCGCTGGATGCAGACGCTATATCGGAGCGCGCGGAAACGGGCAAGCGGAAGCGCGCTGCACGTCGCGCCGTGCTCCCGTCGCGGCACGAAGCAGGAACCCCTCGCGTTGCGGTTGGTTGACCCTCCACACCAAAAACAGGAGAGAAAGATGCGCAAATTCATAATCATGGCGGCTGTCGTCGCGCTGGCGCCGGTTGCCGTCATGGCCCAATCGGCGGGCGGCGGCGGCAGCGGCGGCTCTGCGGGCGCAGGCGCGACCGGTGGGGCTGGCGGATCGGGTTCGGCCGGTGCCACCGGCAGCATGGGCGGCAGCGCGCAGTCCGGCTCGATGACCGGCACCTCGGGTGGTTCCACGGGTTCGGGCTCGATGGGGTCCACCGGCTCGATGGGTTCTACCGGATCGATGGGCGGCGGCTCGATGAGCGGCGGCAGCATGGGTAGCGGATCGATGGGCTCGGGCAGCACCGGATCGATGTCGTCGACCACGTCTGGCGGCAGCACGACTGGAACCACGGGACGGTCGAGCCGCTCGTCGCGTAGCAGCCACAGCAAGGCCTCGACCTCGTCGCCATCGACCGCGTCGCCATCCTCGACGAGCACGTCGGGCGGTTCGCCGCAGTAAGCAACGATCGTCAGATAGAGAAAGGGCCGGGTTTTCCCGGCCCTTTTTTATTGCGCGTAACGCCGGACGAGCGCTCCCGTTTTCGCGGGAGCGCCGTCGGTCCTAACGCGCGACGAAGTCGAGCAGGTCGGTCGTCAGCCGATCGGCGGCGGTGGCGAACAGGCCGTGCGGCTCGCCGTCATATTCGATCAGGGTGGCGTGCGGGATGCCCTTGGCGGCGGCGCGTCCGGCGACGTCGATCGGCACGGTCTTGTCAGCGGTGCCGTGGATGATCAGCGTCGGTACGGTGAAGGCGAGGAGATCGGGGCGGAAATCGGTGGTTGCAAACGCGTCGATGCAGTCGATCGTCGCCTTTGGGCTCGCCATCATCGCCAGCGCGAAGTTCCAGTCCAGCAGCCCCTGGCTGACTGGATGCGAGACAAAGCCGACGCCGTAGAGCGTCTTGGCGAAGGTCTGCAGGAAATCGAAGCGGTCCTTGCGCACGCCGTCCTTCATGCCCTGGAATACGCTGTAGTCGACGCCGTCGGGGTTGCTGTCGTCCTTAAGCAGATAGGGGAGGACCGAGGCGACCAGTGCGACCGACCGAACGCGCTCGGCGCCATGTCGCGACAGATAGCGTGCGATCTCGCCGCCGCCCATCGAGAAGCCGATCAGCGTCGCATCGCGCACCTCGCCCGCTTCGAGCACCTCGGCGAGATCGTCGGCGAAGGTGTCATAATCATAGCCGGCGGCGGGATGGCTCGACTGGCCGAAGCCGCGGCGATCGTATGTGATGACGCGGTAGCCCGCCTCGATCAGCGCGAGCGACTGATATTCCCACATATCGCCGGTCACCGGCCAACCGTGGATCAGCACGATCGCGCGACCCTCGCCGGTGTCCTTGACGTGCAGGCTCTGGTCGTCGCGGGTCTTGAGATGCGGCATGGATATCGCTCCGGTTGGGGTCCTATCCTGAACAGCCGGGGATGCGCGACGTTCCGGCGATCGCGGTCAGGTGACTCGGGTGCGGACGCGGAAGGCGTCGTCGTCCCAGGCGCGGCCGACCATGATGTCGCGTATCGCCTCGACTGCGCGCCAGACGTCTTCGTAGCGCGTGTAGAGCGGCGCGAAGCCCATGCGCAGGATATCGGGCGCACGGAAATCGCCGACGACGCCGCGTGCAATCAGCGCCTGGCAGATCGGATAGGCTTGATCGTGCGCGTAGGAGACATGGCCGCCGCGCGACGCGTCGTCCCGCGGCGAGGCGAGCGTGAAGCCGAAGCCGGCGCAATTCTCGTCCATCAGCCGAATGTAATAGGCGCCGAGCGCCGACGCCTTGGCAAACAATGCGGCCGGATCGATTTCGCCGAACAGCGCGAGCCCCCGTTCGAGCGCCGCCATGCCGAGCACCGAAGGCGTGCCGCACAGGAAGCGCGCGATGCCGCCGGCGGGGCGATAGGCGTCGTCGAAGGCGAAAGGGGCGTCATGTCCCATCCAGCCCGACAGCGGCGATTGGAGCGCGCCCTGCAGCCGTCCGGCGACGAACAGGAAGGCGGGTGCTCCGGGGCCGCCGTTCAGATATTTATAGCCGCAGCCGACCGCCAGATCGACATCGCAGCCAGCGAGATCGACCACGACCGCGCCCGTGCTGTGGCTGAGATCCCAGAGTATCAGGGCCCCCCTGGCGTGCGCGGCGGCGGTGATCGCGGCCATGTTGAGCTTGCGGCCCGATTTGTAATGGACGTGCGTGAGCAACACGAGCGCGGTGTCTTCGTCGATCGCGGCGACGATGTCGTCTGCGAGCACGGTTTTGAGGACGCGGTCACCGAGCATCCGCACCGCGCCTTCCGCGACGTAGAGATCGGTCGGAAAATTGCCGGGCTCGGACAGGATCGTGCGGCGCTCGGGCCGCGCCATCAGCGCCGCGCCGATCAGCTTGAAGAGGTTTGTCGAGGTCGTGTCGGCGACGATCACCTCGTCGAGCCGCGCGCCGATCAGCGGTGCGATCATACGCCCGAGCCGATGCGGCTGGCCGATCCAGTCGTGCTTGTTCCAGCTCGCGATCAGGTCGCCGCCCCATTGCCGCCCGACCACGTCGGTGAGCGCCGCAGCGGTGTCGCGGGGCAGCGCGCCGAGCGAATTGCCGTCGAGGTAGATGCCGTCGGGCAGATGGAACCGCGCCCGCATCGCTGCCAGCGGATCGCCGGCGTCATGCCGCTGCGCACCGTTTATGCCCATACCTAGATCGACGACCGGATCGGCCACGCGCTACGTCCCTATTGCCCACGCACCGCTCTGCGGTGGTCGCCCGGTGGTTGCAACCTTGGTCAGGCTGCGGCGGTGTCGGCGGCGCGGACCATCGGGAAGCGGAGTTCGCTGACGAGCCCGCCGGGGCGCCAGTCGAACGACGCCTTGCCGCGCAATTGGCGCTCGAGCATCGCGGCGATCATCGCCGATCCCATCCCGCGCGTCGGCATCGCGGGCGGCTGCGGACCACCCGTCTCTTCCCATCGCAGCGTTAGATCGTCGGCCTCGGAAACGCTCCAGCTCACATGAACCGCGCCGTTGGCGGCCGAGAGGGCGCCGTGTCGCGCAGCATTGCTGAGCATCTCGTGGAGCAGCAGCGCCAGCGGCTGGACCTGCGCCGAGGCGATCTGGATCGCAGGGCCGTCGCAATGCACGCGGCGCGTGCCGAACGGCTCAGCCTCGCCGGCGATCAATCGGCCGATCGGCACGCCGCGCCAGCCCGCCTCGGCGAGCAGCCCATGCGCGCGCGCCAGCGCATCGACCCGCCCCTGCACGATTTGCGCGTAGATCGCGGGATCGGTAGCCCGCGTCAGCCGCACGATACCCTGTACCAGCGCCAGTGCGTTCTTGGCGCGATGATCAACCTCTTTGAGCAGCCGGTGTTCGGTCGCCTCGAGATGCTGCGCGGTACGCCGGTGCGTCACGTCGATCTGCGACGCGAAGAAGTAACGCAACGCGCCGTCGTCATCGAATATCGGGCTCAGCATGAGCTGGTTCCAGAACGGCCGACCGTCGCGACGATAGTTGAGAAGCTCGACGGTCACTTCGCGCTCTTCGGCGACCGCCTGCCGGACGATCTCGATTGCCGCCGGATCGGTATCGCGGCCCTGCAGGAAGCGGCAGTTTCGGCCGATCAGCGCATCGGCGTCGTAGCCGGTCAAATCGAGGAAGGCGGTGTTGGCGAGCACGATCGGATTGTCGGGCAGTCGCGGATCGGTCACCACCATTGGCGTCCGGGTGCGCTCCATCGCCACGATGCCGAGGTCGCGTCGCGCCAACGGATCGCTCAGCGAGGAGGCTACGGACAATTTGCGAGGGCGGGCATCGATGCCGGAAGCCATAGTCTTCTTACAACCCATTCATCTCGCCCGTTCCGCATGACATCAACAGCAGGGCGTGCAGAAAGGTCCATCCATCACGGTCATGCCGCCAGCGTCGTCGACCGGGTTTGGCTTTTTTCAAAGGTCGCCGCAGGCTTCGACGGCAATGTCGAGAGCCTGCGGCGACCTTCGGCCACGCCCGACGATAGCCCTGCCGCGCTCTACGCGCTCGTCTCCAGCTTGAGGAGCAGCACCGAGCGACCTGCCAATTCGATCTCGTCGCCGATACCGAGCGCCTCGTCTTCGCGCTCGGGCGCGTTGGTGTCCGCGAGCAGCGTCCAGCCGCTCGCCTCCGACGCATCCGGCAGCGTGAAGCGTAGATCGTCCGCGCCGCCGTTGAACAGGATCAGCACGCTTTTGTCCTCGCCGCGGCGGTGAACGCCGGTCTTGAACGCGCGGCCGTCGATCAGCATGCCGACGCATTTCGCATCGCCGTCCCAGGCATCGTCGCCCATCTCGTTACCGTCCGGCGCGATCCAGCTGACATCCTTGACGCCGGCCTCCTCGTTCATCTCGCCGGTCAGGAAGCGCGCACGGCGCAGCACCGGATAATCGTGGCGAAGGGCGATCAGCTTGCGCGTGAACGCGTGGAGGCCTTTGCCCTTTTCCTCGAGGTTCCAGTCGAGCCAGCTGATCTCGTCGTCCTGGCAATAGGCGTTGTTGTTGCCGCCCTGCGTACGTCCGAACTCGTCGCCCGCGACCAGCATCGGCGTGCCCTGCGAGAGCAACAGCGTCGAGAGGATGTTGCGGATCTGGCGCTCACGCAACGCATTGATCTCGGCATCGTCGGTCTCGCCCTCGGCGCCGCAATTCCACGAACGATTGTCGGACGAACCATCCTTGCCGTCCTCGCCGTTCGCCTCGTTGTGCTTGTCGTTGTAGCTGACGACGTCGTTGAGCGTGAAGCCGTCGTGCGCAGTGACGAAGTTGACGCACGCCCATGAGCGTCGGCCACCCTTGTCGAACAGGTCGCGCGACGCGCACAGCCGCGGCGCGAGGTCAGTAAGCGGGGAGTGCCCCCGCCAGAAGTCGCGCACCGTGTCGCGATATTTGTCGTTCCATTCGGCCCAGCCGGGCGGAAAACCGCCGACCTGATAGCCGCCGGGGCCGCAATCCCAGGGCTCAGCGATCAGCTTGACGCCCGCCAGCGTCGGATCCTGGCCGACCGCCTTCAGAAACCCGCTCTGCTCGTCGAAGCCATGCGGCTCGCGCGCGAGGATCGTGCCGAGATCGAAGCGGAAGCCGTCGACATGCATCTCCTCCGCCCAATAGCGCAGACTGTCTGTGACCATCTGGATCACGCGCGGATGCGACAAATTGACCGTGTTCCCGGTGCCGGTGTCGTTGATGTAATAGCGCGGTTCGTCGGGCATCAGCCGGTAGTAGCTGGCGTTGTCGATGCCCTTGAACGACAGCGTCGGCCCGAGCTCATTGCCCTCGGCGGTGTGGTTGTACACGACATCGAGGACGATCTCGAGCTTGGCCGCGTGATAGCGCGCGACCATCTCCTTGAATTCGCGCAGCGAATTGGGGACGTCGGCGGCATAGCGCGGATCGGGCGCGAAGAAGCCGATCGTGTTGTAGCCCCAATAATTGCGCAGACCCTTTTCTAGCAGCTGGCTGTCGTCGACGAAGCTGTGGACGGGCAGCAGCTCGACGGAGGTGACGCCCAGCGTCTTGATATAATCGATGACGTTCTTGTCGCCGAAGCCCGCGTAGGTGCCGCGCAGCTTCGCGGGCACCTCGTCGTTGAGCTTGGTGAAGCCCTTGACGTGCGTTTCGTAGAGGATGGTGTCGTCCCACGGCACCGCGCTCGAACGCGGCTTGCCCTTCCAGTCGAAATCGGGATCGACGACGACGCAGCGCGGCACGAACGGCGCGCTGTCGCGCTCGTCGAAGGTTGTGTCGTCGCCGCTTTCCATTTGGTAGCCGAACACCGCCGGATCCCATTTCAGCGCGCCGGCATGCGCCCTCGCATAGGGATCGAGCAGCAGCTTGTTGGGGTTGAAACGGTGGCCGTTCTCCGGCTCGTAGGGGCCGTGGACGCGGTAGCCGTAGAAGGTGCCGGGGCCGACGTCCGGCACGTAACCATGAAAAATCTGGTCGGTATATTCTGGTAGTGTAATCCGCTCGATCTCCCTGCCGCCGTCCTCGTCGAACAGGCAGAGCTCGACCTTGGCGGCATTGGCCGAGAAGATCGCGAAATTCGTGCCCTTGCCGTCCCACGTCGCGCCACGCGGATGCGGCAGGCCTTCTTCGATACGCGAGATAGGGGTGCTGGCCATGAATGCTCCGGGTGAGGGGGAGAGGTCGCGCAGGAATGCGGTGATGCGGCATCAAACCGATGCGCCAATTCTTCGTTCCTTCGCACTATATTGCGAGGCGCGGGACACGAATTGCCGCAAATGCGTTCGAGGCTTAATTCCAGCGGAGATCATAACGATGGCGAATCTATCATGAGCGACAAGCGCGAGAAGGCAATCCGCGAGCGCGCCTATCTGCTATGGGAAAAGAGCGGCAGTGCGCATGGCCAGCATGGCGAGCATTGGGACCAGGCGGTCCGCGAGGTGGACGCCGAGGCGGGATCGGCCAAGTCCAAGCCGGGCCGCAAGGCTGCGGTGTCGGTGGCACCTCCCGAGCGCCGCAAGCCGGGGCCCAAGCCCAAGGTCGCAGCGACGCCGACGGTCGAGGCTCCGGTAGTCGCTAAGGTAAAGGCCAAGCCCGGCCCCAAGCCGAAGCCCAAGGCCGCAGCGGCGGCGCCGGCTGAGGCTAAGATCAGGGCGAAGCCCGGCCCCAAGCCCAAGATTGCGGCAGCGACACCTGCGGCGGCGCCCAGCCCTGCTGCGGCCCCTAAGCCCGCTGCCAAGGCTGAACCGGTGTCGGCGCCTGCCAAGGCGGTAAGCAAGGCGAAGCAGGCGGCCGAAACCGTAGTCGCGACCGTGAAGCGCGCGACCAAGGGCGCTTCCAAGAAATAGCGGCGGGGCGCGGGATCGCGACCCGCGTCGGCTGGTCGCCGTCGCTGGTCGCTTCTCCGCATCCCGATCTTCGCGGGGGAACGTCGGCGCCGCCGAAGCGCTTGCCCTTTCGCGCCCGGCGTTCCCGGCGTCCTTCTTGTGCGGAGCAATGCCTTGCCGTCGACGACGATCTGCCTGCTCGACCTTGCCAATCTTCCGGCCGGCGACCCGGCGCCCATTGAAAGGGCGTCGGGGTTCGACGGCGTAATCCGGTCGTGGCCGTCCCTGTTCGGCGAGGACGCACCCGACGGCGCGATATCCGGCACGATGCTCGCAATCGATCTTCGCCGCTTGCTGATCGATCACCTGCTCGTCCGAGACCATCCGCGCGCCTTCGCAATGCGGCGTAGCGGCAAGGACGACGGTCCGGTCGATCCGCGCCGCGCGATGCCGCCGGCCGGCGCCGCTTGGGCGCGCCTGCGCGATCCCGATGCGCAGGCGATCCTCCACGAACCGATCGTCGAGCATCTCGAACGATTGTGCGCATCAGGCGCGACGGGGTTTCGTTTCCTCGCAGCGCACGCGGTCGGGGCGGAATTCCTGGTGCGACTGGTCTCCGATCTCCGCGCAGACTTCGCCGATCTGATTGTCGTGATCGACGCCGCAGGGCTCGACGACGGCGCACTGCGGGCGCTGACGGGCGCGTCGCTGTCCGGTTTGGCGGTCGCATTCGACGCGTCCGATGTCGGTTCGGGCAATGCGATACAGCGCTACGAGCAACTGCGGACCGTCGCGCCGGTTCTGGTCGAATTGGCCGCGTCTGGCGGCACGGGATTGGCGCTGGCGGCGGCGATCGGCAACGGGCTGATCGTTCCGGCTGGTCTGCGCGATGCTGATCCGGCTGGCGTCGCTGCTGCGCTGGCGACGACGCGCATCGTTGCGGGGATCGATGGGGAAATGCGGCGGCTCACCGGCGACGGTGCAGCGGTCGCCGTGCTCTTGCGGACCGACGCGACCGATGTCCGCCACGCCGACCGCGCGCTGCTCGTTCTCGCGAACACGACATCCACACCGCAGCCGATCGATGAGGCCGTGCGCCTGCTCGAATATGCCGGGGCCGCATTCGGGCCCTGCGAGCCGGTAGCGGATTGCGCCGGACTTTCGGTGCCGCTCAGCGCGCAAGAAGTCCGGCTGTTGCGGACGCGACGCGCGGACCCGATCCTGGGAACCGACGCGCCGGCCACCGCCGCCGCCGAGGCACCGCGGCTTGTGCTCGAAGCGATCGAGCCGAGCGTTGACGGCGGTGCCTTCGCGGTTAAGCGCGTCGTCGGCGAGCGCGTCGCGGTCTGGGCGGTGATCTTTGCCGACGGGCATGAGCAGCTCGCCGCCGAGCTTGGTTGGCGCGCGTCGGATGGCGATGACTGGCAGACGATGCGCATGGCGCAATTGCCCAACGATCGCTGGGCCGGCGAACTGACGCTCGATCGGCTTGGGCGCCACGAATTCATCGTCGAGGGCTGGCTCGATCGGTTTGGCGGGTTTCAGCGCGATTTCGGAAAGAAGCTCGATGCCGGCGTCGCGCAGCCGGTCGATCATGCCGAGGGGCTCGCGCTGATCCGCGCCGCTGCCGAACGCTCCACCGGCGAACTGCGCGCTGCGCTGGTCGACTGGGCCGAGCGCGCCGATGCTGTCGCAGGCGATCCTGCCGCCAGTGCCGACCTGCTTCTCTCGCCCGAACTGGCGGCGGTGATGGACAACGCCGACGATCGCCCGCATGCGATCGTCTCGCCCGCTCAGTCGATCGATGCCGAGCGGCTGCAGGCGCGTTTCTCGAGCTGGTACGAACTTTTTCCGCGCTCGATGACCGACGACAAGCTGCGTCACGGTACTTTCGCCGACGTGATCGACCAGCTGCCGCGCATCCGCGACATGGGGTTCGATACGCTCTACTTTCCGCCGATCCACCCGATCGGCAAGACCAACCGGAAGGGCCCCAACAACACGCTCACGCCCGAGCCGCACGACGTCGGCAGTCCCTATGCGATCGGCAGCGCCGATGGTGGCCATGACGCGATCCACCCCGAATTGGGCACGTTCGAGGATTTCGCCGCGCTGATCGCCGCCGCGCGCGATCACGGGCTTGAGATCGCGATCGATTTCGCGATCCAGTGCGCGCCCGATCATCCCTGGCTGAAAGACCATCCCGGCTGGTTCGCGTGGCGACCCGACGGCTCGATGAAATATGCGGAGAATCCGCCCAAGAAATATCAGGACATCGTCAACGTCGATTTCTACGGCCCCGATGCGGTGCCCGGCTTGTGGCTCGCGCTGCGCGACGTCGTGCTGTTGTGGGCCGATCACGGCGTGAAGACGTTCCGCGTCGACAATCCGCACACCAAGCCGCTGCCCTTCTGGGAGTGGATGATCGCCGACGTCCGTGCGCGCCACCCCGACGCGATCTTCCTCGCCGAGGCGTTCACGCGGCCGAACATGATGTACCGCCTCGCCAAGGTCGGCTTTTCGCAGAGCTACACCTATTTCACCTGGCGCGACGGCAAGCAGGAGCTCGTCGACTACGTCACCGAACTGACGACGACCGCGCCCAAGGATTTCTATCGCCCGCATTTCTTCGTCAACACGCCCGACATCAACCCGCCCTATCTGCAGACCTCGGGCCGCGCCGGCTTCCGCATCCGCGCGGTGCTGGCGGCCACGCTGTCGGGGCTGTTCGGCGTCTATTCGGGGTTCGAGCTGTGCGAGAGCGCGGCGCTGCCCGGTCGCGAGGAATATCTCGACAGCGAGAAATATGAGATCCGTCCGCGCGATTATAATGCACCCGGCAATATCGTCGCCGACATCACGCTGCTCAACCGCCTGCGCCGCGCGCACCCCGCGCTGCAGACGCATCTGAACACGCGCTTCCTGCCGGCCTATAACGACAATATCATCTATTACGCCAAGCCCGAGCCAGACGGCACCGGCATGATTCTTGTGATGGTCAATCTCGATCCGCACCAGCCCCAAGAGACCCATTTCGAGCTGCCCCTGTGGAAGTTCGGCATTCCCGACGACGGCCGCATCGCGGTGCACGATCTGGTCGGCGGCTACCGCTTCGACTGGACCGGCAAGACGCAGTGGATCCGCCTCGACCCCAGCGAACCCTATCGCATCTGGCGCATCGCGCCCGGAGAGACTGCATGACCGACGTCGAAGGCCCCGCGGCCGATCCCTTGTGGTACAAGGATGCGGTCATCTATCAGCTGCATCTGAAGTCGTTCTTCGATTC
>Ga0302314_10000524_pt1 | contig 71248 bp, 55 predicted proteins | sample III_Palsa_N2_3_FD_200533 | JGI IMG/M metagenome (GOLD analysis project Ga0302314, IMG submission 200533) | Peat permafrost microbial communities from Stordalen Mire near Abisko, Sweden - III_Palsa_N2_3 | ecosystem: Environmental > Terrestrial > Soil > Palsa > Peat permafrost | place: Sweden...
ATCTCCTCCACGCTGATCTCGTCGTTGCGCACGACGCGCACCTCCTGCCCGAGCTCGCCGAAATACTGCACGAGGTTGAACGTGAAGGAATCGTAGTTGTCGATCATCAGAAGCATGAGCGTTCCTGGGTCTGGCTTTGACTGACTCGCGGTGTCCGCGTGGCGCGGAACGGTCAATCGGGGTCTCTCGTCAGCCGCGGTGGCCCGCGGCTCGGTCAAACGGGACGCGCGCGCTCAGGCGGCGCAACCCGGGCCGGGATCTTCACCAGCGCCAATGCCCGGTGTGGAAGATGGTCGAGAGCAGCTTCATGTCCAGCCCATTCTAAGCGCGCCGCGCGGCGTCTGCCTTCTTGCGGCCGCAAGCGTGTCTCTTCGCACGAAACGGCGCGTCGATTGATGTCAGTCCGGATCGCGCCGCGCGCGTGCCGTCGCTACGATCGGACGATGCCCACGCAAGACGACCCCTTGGCCGACAAGCCGGCCGCCGGCGCCAACCTGGCCCATCTGGCCGACGCGTTGCGCGCGCGCCCGCAGCCGCGCAAGCCGCGCCGCCATGGCGAGACGGCCGACGTCGACGCGAGCTCGCAGCAGCCGCCGACCATCGCCGAGCAGCTCGACCGCGCCGAGATCTGTTCGCGCTCCGGCCGCATCGACGAGGCCATCGCGATCTGCAACGCGTTGCGCCCCGCGCTGGTCGCCAACGGCGATCCGCAAAGCACCGGCTGGTGCGATTTCGTGCTCGCGTTGAGCCACCTGAACGCCGGCCGCGCCAAGGAGGCGGTGATCGCGGGTTACCGCGCCATCGCCAAGCTCGCGCCCGGCACGCGGCTGATGCGCAGCCTCACGATGCTCGCCTCGGCCGTCGCACGCACCGGCGACGCCACCGGCGCGCTGGAGTTGCTCGAGCGCGCCAAGGCCCTGCTGCCGCTGGTGGAGGGCCCGCGCGATCGCTGCCTGTTCTGGGTCAACTGCGGCAGCACGTACCACGCGCTCGGCGACCTGGAGCAGGCCGTCAAGCACTCCACGGTGGCCGAGAGCCTGCTGCCCGAATTCGAGGATCCCTATCTGCACGGTGCCGTGAAGATGAACCTGCTGCTGCAGCGGCTGATCCTCGCGGTGGGCCGCTGCAACGGCGTCGAGACGCCGGAGCTCGGCGAGCTGCTCGCGGCTTTCCCGTCGCAGGTCGAGCGCCTGGTGGCCGCCGGCCAGCACTATCCGGTGGCCAAGGGCTGCGAGGACGTCGCCGACGCCTACATCGCGCTGGGCCAGCACGAGAAGGCGCGCGAGGCCTTGCAGATCGGCGTGAAGTCGGCCGACGCGGCCAAGGCCGGCCCCGACCGCGGCATCCTCGAGCTGCGCCTGGGCCGCATCGAGCGCCTGGCCGGGCAGTACCGGCGCGCGTCGGCGCACATCGGCCTCGCGCTGGAACTGCTCGCCGAAAGCGCGTTGCTGAAGGAGCTTGCCGAAGCGCACCTCGAGAACAGCCTGCTCAACGAGGAGCGCCAGCACTGGCGCGCGGCACTCGACAGCTACCGGCAGTCCGCCCAGATCCGCGAACGCCTGCTGATCGCCCAGTCGGACGCGCGCGCTCACGCGCTCACGGTGCGGCTGGAGCTGGTGCGTGGTCGAACAGACGCCTGACGCCGCGCGTCACTGCACGTTCGGCTGCGCCGCCGGCGTCCACTGGCGATAGGACTTCAGCTTGTCGAGCTTGGCCGCGTAGAGGTCGTGGTCGGTGCGCTTGACGGAGTTCTCCAGCGCGATGGCGAGTTCGGCGCGCGCCTCGTCGAGGCGGCCCATGCCGAAGTCGGCGACCGCCAGGCCGTAGTGGAACTCGTGGTAATCGGGCTCGCGATCGATCTCGCGCTTGAACATCGTGCGTGCCGTCGCGAAGTCGTTCGCCTTCAACGCCGCCTCGCCGAGGTTGTAGAAGTAGAACGGCGGATAGGGCTCGACCGCCGCCAGCCGCTTGTCCACCGCCTCGGCCTCCGCCACCCGGCCGAGCCGGCGCAGCGACTGCGCGTCGTTGGCCAGCATGCGCGGGTTCTCGGGCGCCAGCATCAGGGCGGCGTGCAGCACGGCCTCGGCACGGGCGGCGTCGCCGTGGCGCAGGTAGATCACGGCCAGCGTGTTGTAGGCGCTGAGGAACTTCGGGTCGAGGCGCACGGCCTCGCGGGCGCGCCAGTAGGCGTTGTCGATCTGGCCGAGCACCAGCGCCTCGGCGGCGCGGTTGTTCATGTACATCGCCAGCACGGTGTTCTCGTGGATCGGACGGATGCGCAGGCCCGCGGTGTCTTCCTGCGGCAGGAAGTCGATCGTGAACGTGCGGTAACGATCGACCCGGGCCACGGTCTCGGAGAACGGTCGATCGAGCTGCAGGTTCACGTGGCCACTCATGAAATACATGTCGCCGCTGCGGGTCCACATCTCGTCGATGCTGGCCTGCTGGAACACGACGTTCAGCCCCATCGCCCTGGCGAACGCGCCGGTCATGATGACCAGCGACAGGCAGTTGCCCTGGCGCGCCTCGAACGCCTCCGCGGCGTTGCGCGTCATCGAGGCCTCGTATTCGAGCTGCAGCTTGCTGCGCGTGTAGAGCGCATCGGTGAGCGCCTCCGCCAGGCCCTTCTTGCGCGACAGCGGCAGGATCTCGTTGTCGATGTAGTCCAGCATCGCGGGCGTCAGCTTGAAGACGTCGGCCGGATCGAGCGGCTGCGTGGACGGCGCGAAGCTGGCATCGTCGAAGAAGCTCGGCGCCTCGGCGACCAGTTGCCGGCTGTCGGTGCTCGCGCACGCGCCGAGCGCGAGCGGCACGGCCAGGCAGGCGAGACGCAGCAGGCGCGCCGGCAAGCGCGAATGGCGTGCAGGGACGGCTGACGAGCGATGCTGGGACATGATGACCTCCGCGACCACGGCGCCCGCGGACGCCGAACAATCACACTATGCGCGTTTCGCGAGCGTTGGCAAGTCGCGGAAGGCTTCTAGAAACCTTCCTCGACCAGCTCGGCCGCGCGCAGCAGCGCACGCGCCTTGGCCTCGGTCTCGCGCCATTCCATCTCGGGGACCGAATCTGCCACGACGCCGGCCGCGGCCTGCACGTAAAGCGTGTTGTTTTGCACGATGCCCGTGCGAATCGCGATGGCCACGTCCATGTCGCCCGCGAAGCTCAGGTAGCCGCAAGCCCCGCCGTAGATGCCGCGCTTGACGGGCTCGAGCTCGTCGATGATCTCCATCGCGCGGATCTTGGGCGCGCCGCTGAGCGTGCCGGCGGGGAAGGTGGCGCGCAGCACGTCCATGTTGCTCAGCCCCGGCTTGAGCAGGCCCTCGACGTTGCTGACGATGTGCATCACGTGCGAGTAGCGCTCGACGACGAAGGCGTCCGTCACCTTGACGCTGCCCGTCTGCGTGATGCGGCCGATGTCGTTGCGCGCGAGGTCGATCAGCATCAGGTGCTCGGCGCGCTCCTTCGGATCGTCCAGCAGTTCCTTCTCGATGGCGATGTCGGCCTCGGGCGACGCGCCGCGCGGACGCGTGCCCGCGAGCGGGCGGATCGTGATCTTCTCGCCTTCGGCCACGTGCTCGTGGCGCACCAGGATCTCGGGCGACGCGCCGACGATCTGGAACGTGCCCATGTCGTAGAAATACATGTACGGCGACGGATTGAGCGAGCGCAGCGCGCGGTACAGGCTCAGCGGCGACTCCGTGTAGCGCTTCTGCAGCCGCTGGCCGACCTGCACCTGCATCATGTCGCCCGCGGCGATGTACTCCTTGGCCTTGAGCACGGCCTCGATGTAGGCCTCCTTCGAGAACTCGCGCTGCACCGCGTACGACGGGCCGCGCCTGACGGCCGGCGCCGTCACCGAATAGCGCAGCTTGTCGGCCAGTTCGTTCAGGCGGCGCTTGGTGGCGAAGAACGCGTCCGGGGTCGACGGATCCGCGTAGACGATCAGGTACAGGCGGCCCGAGAGGTTGTCGATGACCGCCAGCTCCTCGGTCTGCAGCAGCAGGATGTCGGGCGTGTCGAGGCCGCCGGCCTTCGTCGTGCCGGCGAGCTTGGGCTCGATGTAGCGCACGGCGTCGTAGCCGAAATAGCCGGCGAGGCCGCCGCAGAAGCGCGGCAGGCCCGGGCGCAGCGCGACCTTGAAGCGCTTCTGGAACGCCTCGATGAACGCCAGCGGATTGCCGTCGTGCGTCTCGACGACCTGGCCGTCGGTGACGACCTCGGTACGCAGCCCCGTGGCCTGCACGCGCGTGCGCGCCGGCAGGCCGATGAACGAGTAGCGCCCGAAGCGCTCGCCGCCGACGACCGACTCCAGCAGGAAGCTCTGCGGCTGTCCGCCGGCGAGCTTGAGGTACAGCGACAGCGGCGTCTCGAGGTCGGCGAACGCCTCGAAGATCAGCGGGATGCGGTTGAAGCCCTGGGCGGCGAGGCTCTTGAATTCGAGTTCGGTGATCAAGATGGGAAGACTCCGTTGGCCGGGTGCGCCGCGACGCCGTTGCTGGAAGGTCGCGTGGGCGATGCGGCGAAGATTTTCGACGACGCTGCGCGGCGCGCAGGCGTGACGTCATCCAAGGTGCACGCGCGAAGGCGATGGGCCGCCGCGGTGCGGCGCCGGCACCGCGACGGTGCCTGGCGGAGGCTCCAGTCGTCGACGCCTAAGCGCGCACGTTCGTCACGAACGGCGTCGCCAGACCCAGGCTCCCTGGTCGTGCGACCGCACCGCGCACGCTTTCGCGGCGGTGCAGGAGAGGAAGAAGCCTTCGGACATGCGGCCCAGTTTAGCCGAAGGAATCGACCACCGGCCAGCGCACCGTCGACGCCGTTGCGAGGGGCAGGCTTCGGGCCGCGCGAAGCCGCGGAGAGATTGCGTGCGTGTCGTCGCGGCGCCTGAATCGACCAAGGGTTATCCCGAGGCCCTTGCTCGGCAGTGCTTGCCGCATAGTGACGTATTGCGCATTCCACGGGGTTTGGCAATCCCTTTTCCGCGGCATAGGCCTTGCATGTCGTTACTTGTCGCTAGACTTCGGCGTCTCGCTGCGATTTTCCGTCGTTGGGACGCAGTCGAGCTCCAGAACCAACACGCGCGGCGGGATCACGTCCCGCCGTCGCGACCGCAACGTGTCACGTGAGCACGATCGCCATGACTGATTTGAGAATCATCGCGCGCTGCGTCCTGCTGCTGGCCGGCGCTGCCGCCAGCACCATGACGTCAGCCCAGGTGGTCGCGCCGTCCGCCGCCGCATCCGCCGCCGCCGACCGGGCGCAGAAGGAGAGCGACCGGACGATGTACTGGATCCGCGTCCTCGCGACGACGCCGGCTCCCAAGGCCGCCGCCGCGACGCGTCCGGCCGTCGCCGCGGCACCGCAGGCCAAGGTCGCGGTCGCGCCGGCGCCTGCGCCTGCGCCCGTGAAGGTCGCATCCGCGACGACGTCGCCGTCGCCCGCCGCCACGACCTCGGCCGACTCGGCCAATGCGATGCCGGCGCCGGTCGTCGTCGCCGCACCGTCGGGCGCCGTCGCGCCCTCGCTGGCCGCTGCCACCGGCGCCGCCAACACCGGCAACGCGAGCGCGATGAGCACCGGTGGCGTCGACGCCGGCGTGTCGTCGGCCGGCGTCGCCGGATCGCTGATCGCGCCGAGCGCGTCGGCGCCGCAGATCGACGTGCCCGTCGCCGAGGAAGAGCCGGATCCGGGCCTGATCATGGTCAAGTCGGCCGATCCGCAGTTCCCGATCAACACGATGCGCCGCCTGCGCAAGGGCGAGGTCGAGGTGAAGTTCGAAGTGGGCGCGGACGGCGTCGTCGACGTCGTCACCGTGATGAAGACCACCAGCCCCAGCCTGAACGCCGCCGCGGTCGACGCGGTGCGGCAGTGGCGCTTCAAGGCGACGCCCAAGGGCCACACGGCGCTGGTCGACCTGGCCTTCGACCTCGATTCCTGAGGCGCCTCGCGCGAAGGGACAAGGCGGCCCGCGGGCCGCCTTTTTCATGGCGCGGCCGGCGTCAGAGCAACGCGTCGAGACGGTCGATCACGCGGTCGGGGCGCGCCTCGGCCACCGGCTCGCCGTGGTTGTAGCCGTAGCTCACGAGCACGACGGGGCAGCCCGCGGCGCGCGCGGCCTCGCAGTCGTTGCTCGAATCACCCACCATCAACGTGCGCGCCGGCACCGTGCCGAGAGCCTCGCAGGTCCTGATCAGCGGCAGGGGATCGGGCTTGTGGCGCTCGAACGAGTCGCCGCCGAAGACGTGCTCGAACAGCGCCAGCAGGCCCTTGGCCTCCAGCAGCGCCAGCGCGAACGCGCGCGGCTTGTTCGTCACGCAGGCCAGGCGCCAACCGTGCGCCCGCATCGCGGCGAGGCCTTCGTGCACGCCGGGGTAGACGTCGGCGTGCCGGCCGTTGATGTCGGCGTAGTGGCGCTGGTAGTGCGTCCACGCCACCTCGATCAGCTCGGGCGCGCCGCCCGCCTGCGCGAGCGTCTGCCGCAGCAGGTGCATGCTGCCGCGACCCACGGTGCGCCTGATGAACCCGCGATCGACCGGCGGCAGTCCGAGCTCGGCCAGCGTGAGCGCCAGCGCCTGCTCGAAGTCGCCGACGGTGTCGACCATCGTGCCGTCGAGGTCGACGATGGCGGCGGCGATGCTTGAAGTATCGAGGCTCATGAGGACTCGAATGTTCGCACGCGCGGGTTGGAGGGGATGGAGTCGCCGCCGGATCGGTGGAATTCTGGGGGCGGCGAAAAGAGGCGCGAGAGGGGCGCCTCCGGAACGCCAAGGAGTTGGGACATGTCTGGCGACCCCGCGCAGAAGCGGCTGGCTTCGCGCCATCCGGCGCACTGCCTGCACGACGACGACTTCATCCGGCTGGAACGTCTGGCGGCGCGCCGACCCGCGTGGCTCGCGCCGCAGGTGGCTCTGGCCTGGCATCTGCGCCAACGCGACGGTAGGCGCGCGCGCGCGATCGCCGACGCCATCGCGCCGGCGCTCGCGGCGCGCACCGATCGCTCCGGCCGGCGCATGGCCGCGCGGCTGGACCTGGCGTGCGCCGAAGTGGCCGCCCTCGCCCTCGAGATCGACGAGGCCGATCGCCTGCTGGCGCGCGCGCAGGCGGTGTTCGAGAGCCTGGACGACGGCATCGGCGTGGGCGACTGCCTGCTGCTGCGGGTGCAGAACGGCCGCACCTGGGGCCTGGGCGACCCCGTCAAGGCCTCCGAGGACGCCTACCAGCGGCTGCTCGCGCAGGGCGACGAGGTGCGCGAAGGCATCGCACTGGCAGAGATCGTGACCGCGATTCCCGGCCTCACGCCCGCCCGGACGGCGCGCATGGAGCAGCTCGAGTCGTGGCTCGCCGCCCGGCCGGAAATCGCGCTGCGCGGCCCCGAACCCTACGCGTCGATCCCGCGTGGCTCGGTGCAGTTCTACGCGGGGCATTTCTCGGAGATCGTCCCGCACCTCCGCGCCAACATGCAGCGCGCCATGGCCATGGGCTTGCCTCGCCTGCACGTGCACCTGGCGCTCAACTGCGCCATCGCCCACGAGAGCCTCAACGACGTCCTCGCCGCGATCACGTTGCGCGAGGCCGCGCTGGCCACGGCGCGCGAGCACGGCTGGCCGGCCTATGTCGCGCACGCGCTCGCCGCGTTGGCGCGCAACCACCACATGCTCGGCAACCAGCGCGCGCGGCTGGAACTGCTCGAACGCGCCTGCGTCGACCTGGCGCCGATCGCGTCGGGTTTCAACTCGGTGGTCGCGCAGATCCATCTCGGCGAGGCGCGCCTGGCCGCGGGCAACGTCGACGGCGCGCTGGAGATCTTTCGTCTCGCCCACGAGCGCGCGTCGACGCACGACTTCGACGTGCTGCTGCCGCGCACGATGGTCGGCGAGGGACGCTGCCTGGCGGCGCGCGGCGACTTCGAGGGCGCGCATCGCCTGACGCTGCTCGCCTACGAACAAGCGCCGGGACACGACACGCGAAGCCACGCGCTGGAAGCGCTGGTCGAGCTGCACCTGCAGGCGACGCTGCCGGGCCCGGCCATCCTGTTCGCGCCGACGCCCGCGCTGCACTACATCGCGCTGCTGGCCGAGCTCACAGCGGAGTCGGAGGGCAGCCTGCCGAGCGCGCGGCACCTGTCGCAGTCGTCGCGCGCCTGGGAACAGGCCGGCGACCTCGCGCGCGCGCTGGCCTTCGAGCGCCAGGCCAGGACGGCCGTCGAGAACGAGAACTCGCGCAACGCGACGCAGGCGATGGAGGCGGTACAGGCGCGCCACGAGGCCGAGACCGCGCAGCGCGCGCGCCAGCTGCAGCAGGATCTGGCCGCCGCCGAAACCGCCCGCGTGCGCATCCTGGAGCTGGCGATCGTCACGCTGGACCGGCTCGGCGTGATCGGCCAGGAGATCGCGGGCAAACTCGACCCGGAGAGCGTGTTCGAGGCGCTGGCGACGCACGTGGGCTCGCTGATCACGTCCGACCTGCTGACGATCTACACGTTCGACGCCGAGCAGGACTGCCTCGTCGAAGCGTTCCGGATGTACCAGGGCGCGCGTCGCGCCGGGCCGCTGGCGCGCATCGCGCTCGACAACCCGCAGTCGCTCGCGGCCCGCGCCGCGCGCGAGCGCAAGGACTTCCTGTACGACCGCGTCCGCGGCGACCTGCAGATGCTGCCCGTGCCCGACATCGCGCCGGCCACCACTGGCCTGTTCGGCCCGCTGACCGTCGGCGACAAGCTGCTTGGCGTGTTGACGATCCAGTCGCGCATCTCGCCAGCCTACGGCGAGCGCGAGCGGCTGATCTTCCGCACGCTGTCGGCCTTCGGCGCCATCGCGCTCGACAACGCGCTGCAGGCGCGCGAGCTGCGCGACGCGCGCGCGGCGGCCGAGTCGGTCAGCCGCGTCAAGAGCGAGTTCCTCGCCAACATGAGCCACGAGATCCGCACGCCGATGAACGCGATCATCGGGCTGTCGGGGCTGGCCGTGAAGTACGACATGCCGCCGCGCGTGCACGACTACCTCGTCAAGATCAGGCGCAGCGGCGAGCACCTGCTGGGCATCATCAACGACATCCTCGACTTCTCGAAGATCGAATCGGGCAAGCTGCAGGTCGACGCGCTGCCGTTCGAGCTGGAAGCTGTGCTCGACAACGTCGTCGACGTGCTGTCCGAGAAGGCCGATGCCAAGGGCCTCGAGCTGCTGTGGGTGATGGACAGCGAGCTGCCGCGGGTGCTCGTCGGCGATCCGCTGCGCATCGGCCAGATCCTCATCAACTACGCCGGCAACGCCGTCAAGTTCACGGATCGCGGCGAGGTGCGCATCGACGTGCGCGTCGAGCACGCCGACGAGGCCGAGGTTCTGCTGAAGTTCTCCGTCACCGACAGCGGCATCGGGCTGACGCCGGAGCAGGCCGGCCGGCTGTTCACGAGCTTCGAGCAGGCCGACAAGTCGACGACGCGCCAGTACGGCGGCACCGGCCTCGGCCTGGCGATCAGCAAGAACCTGGCGCAGGCCATGGGCGGCGATGTCGGCGTGCAGAGCGTTCACGGGCAGGGCTGCACGTTCTGGTTCACGGCGCGGCTGGGCGTCGGCTCGGCCGACAAGCTGGTCGTGCGGCCCGGCATCGAGCTGCACGGCAGCCGCGTGCTGGTGGTCGACGACCACGAGGCCGTCGCGCTGGTGCTGTGCGAGCTGCTGACCGAACTCGGCTTCGCGGCGCAGCACGTCGCCTCGGGGCGTGCCGCCGTGGCGCGCGTGCTCGAGGCCGACGAGCGCGGCGTGCCCTACGACTTCCTGCTGATGGACTGGATCATGCCCGGCATGGACGGCCTCGAGGCGATCCGCGCCATCAAGGCCGTGCGGCCGCAGGCCATGCCGCTGATGCTGATGGTCACCGCCCATCGGCGCGAGGAGCTGCTGGCCCGCGCGCGCCAGGAGGGCGTCGAGCACGTGCTGTCCAAGCCGGTGAGCCCGTCGCTGCTGGTCGACGCCATGATGCAGCTCGTCGGCCACGCGCCGCGCCAGGCGACGCCGGCCGAGCGCGAGGCCAGCAGCCGCGCGCTGGAGGCGCAGCTCGCGCCGCTGCTGGGCGCGCGCATCCTGCTGGTGGAGGACAACGAGATCAACCAGCAGATCGCCGCCGAGATGCTGCGCGACGCCGGCTTCGAGGTCGACCTCGCCGAGAACGGCCAGGTCGGCGTCAACCATGTGCATGCGGCGCACGCCGACGGCCGGCCCTACGACCTCGTGCTGATGGACATGCAGATGCCCACGATGGATGGCATCGGCGCGACGCGGCTGATCCGCGAGACCCACGCCGCCGACGTGCTGCCCATCATCGCGATGACCGCCAACGCGATGACCGCCGACCGCGACCGCTGCCTGGCCGCCGGCATGAACGGCTTCGTCAGCAAGCCGGTCAGCGCCGATGCCTTGTGCCGTGCGCTGCTGATCGCGCTCAAGCCCCATCAGGCCGCCGCGACGGCGACGCGCGCGGTCGCGGCGCCGGTCACCGTCGCGGCCGTCCCCGAGCCGTCGGCGCTGGACGCGCTGCGCGCCGTGGCCGGCCTGGACGTCGACGCGACGCTCGCCAGCACCGGCATCAGCGCCAGGTTCTACGCCGGGCTGCTGCGCAAGTTCGTCGTGCAGCAGGCGAGCGCACTGGACAAGATCCAGGCGTCGCTGCGCGCGGGCGACGTCGCGAGCGCGGCGCGGCTGGCGCACACGCTCAAGGGCGTGGCCGCGGGGCTGGGCGCACGGGCCATGGAATCGGCCGCGGGCGAGCTGGAGCGTTGCCTCAAGCAGGAGACCGCGCCGGAACGCGTCGACCTCGCGATGGTGCACGCGCGCCAGCTGCTGGTCGCGCTGGTGGCGGCGCTCGAGGCCGCGCTCGCACCGGCCTGAAAGAGCCGCCGCCGGCGCCGGTCGGCGATTGACAGCGCCACGTCGATGCCGGATAGTGAATCGAGTCGCAGAGCCGCTCAGACGGCCGCGACGAAGGGTCAGTGCGTCGCCGGTCAGGGAGGGCCTGATGCGGGGAGAAACGCGGTCGCGGCGTCGCTCGACGTTGGCCGGCCGTGGTTCCAGAACGTCCTGTGTTGCCCTGGAGGGCCCGACCATGATCGATCCGCAACGGCAGTTCGCCGGCGCCCGCCTGCTGGTGGTGGACGACGCCGACATCAGCGCCGAACTCGCCGCCGAGATGCTGCAGAACCTCGACGTGACCTGCGTGGTCGCCAGCGAAGGCAGCGCGGCCCTCGCGATCCTCGCCGTCGACAGCAACTTCGACGGCATCCTGCTCGACTGCGAGATGCCCGACATGGACGGCTACGCCACCGCCCAGGCGATCCGCGCGATGGCCGGGCTGGCCGACGTGCCCATCCTCGCCATGACCGGCCACACGACGCCCGAGGACATGCCGCACATCCTGGAATCCGGCATGAACGCGCGCATCACCAAGCCGCTGAGCCTGCAACGGCTGTCGACCGAACTGAACCTGTGGATCCGGCCGCGCGCGGTCGCGGCGAGCGCCGGTTCCTGAGCGCGTCGCGCGGGCGCGGGCGGCGGTCATCGCTTGCGCATAGAGTGCGGGCATCCGCACTCCCTTTTCAAGGAACCGCATGCACCCGTCGCTCCGTCCCGTCGCCGCCCTGCTCGCCCTCGTCGCGATGCCTGCCCTCCATGCCGAGCAAATCGGCGACGTCAACACCGCCTTCCAGTGGATCGGCCCCGACCACAAGATCGTCGTCGAGGCCTACGACGACCCGAAGGTCGCCGGCATCACCTGCTACGTGTCGCGCGCCAAGACCGGCGGCATCAAGGGGGCGCTGGGCGTCGCCGTGGACAAGGCGGAGGCGTCGATCGCGTGCCGCCAGGTCGGGCCGGTCTCGGTCAAGCAGCCGTTGCCGCAGCAGGAGGAGGTGTTCAGCGAACGCATGAGCCTGCTGTTCAAGCGGCTGCGCATCGTGCGCATGGTCGATCGCGAACGCAACACGCTGGTCTACCTCACCTACTCCGACCGCCTCGTGGACGGCTCGCCGCAGAACGCGGTGACGGCGGTGGCGGTCGATCGCGGCACCGCCATTCCGGTCAAGTAGCCGTCAGCCGCGCTTCTTGCTGCCGCGACCCAGCGCGCTGCGCAGGCGGGCGACGAGGCCGGCCAGGTCGTCGCGCAGCAGCTCCAGTTCGGGACGCAGCTCCGCATCGTCGACCGGCTTCGCGCGGTCGCCGCGCACCAGCTTGTCGATGTGGCGCGCCGCGTTCTCGAGCTCGACAGCGCCCAGCGCGGCGGCGGCGCCGCCCATCGAGTGGATCTCGCGGCCCGCGGCCTCGCGCGTCGCGCCCGGGGCGCCCGCGATGTACTTGTCGACCGCGGCGAGGCCGTCGTCGTAGAGGTCGACGAAGTAGCCGAGCGCCTGCATGTACAGCGCGCGCTGGCCGGCGAACAGGCTCATGCCGCGCGCGAGGTCCAGCGCCGCGATGTGCTCCAGCGCGTCGGTAGGCTGCGGCGCGACCGGCGGCGGCGGAGGCGCCGGTGCGTCGACGGGCGCCGGGCGCGGCGCCTTGCGCGACTCGTCCAGCCAGCGCAGCATCTTCTCGTACAGCGTGGCCGGGTTCACCGGCTTGCCGATGTGGTCGTTCATGCCCGCGGCCAGGCAGGCGTCGCGATCGGCGCCGAACGCGCTGGCCGTCATCGCCACGATGGGCGTGGAGTCGAGCTCGGGCACCGTGCGGATCAAGCGCGTGGCCTCGAGGCCGTCCATCTCGGGCATCTGCATGTCCATCAGGATCAGGTCGTAGGCGCCGCGGCGCGCCATGTCGACGGCGATGCGGCCGTTGTCGGCCACCTCCACCTGCAGGTCGACGAGGCGCAGCAGCTCGGTGGCGAGCTCCTGGTTGATGCGGTTGTCGTCGGCGATCAGCACGCGCGCGTCGCCGTGGCGATCCTTGAGCGTCTGCTCGACGCTGCGGCTCGCGACGACGGCCTCGTGCGGCGTCGGCGCGCTCTGCTCCTGCGCGCCGGCCGCATGCAGCTTGGCGGTGAACCAGAACACGCTGCCGCGCGCCAGTTCGCTCTCGACGCCGACGGTGCCGCCCATCAGCTGCGCCAGCTCGCGCGCGATCGACAGCCCCAGCCCGGTGCCGCCGAAGCGGCGCGTCGTGGAGCCGTCGGCCTGTTCGAACGGACTGAAGAGCCGTGCCTGCGCTTCCGCCGAGATACCCACCCCCGTATCTCGCACCGCGAAGCGGATCGTCCACTCGTTGTCGGCCTGAGCCAGCACGTCGCAGCGCAGCACGACGCTGCCGCGCGCCGTGAACTTCACCGCGTTGCTGAGCAGGTTGACGAGGATCTGCGACAGCCGCAGCGCGTCGCCGCGCAGCGCCTGCGGCAGGTCGCCGCGGTCGACAGTCAGCGCCAGGCCCTTGCGGCGCGCGCCGTCGGTGACGAGCGCCGTCGCGCGCGCGAGCAGCGCGTCGACCGAGAAGTCCACCGGCGCTAGGACGAGCTTGCCGGCGTCGATCTTGGACAGGTCGAGGATGTCGTTGATGATGTCGAGCAGGTGCATCGCCGCGTCGCCCACCTTGGCGAGTCGGTCGGACGTCGTCGGGTCGTGCTGGTCGCGCAGCATCAGGTGCGTCAGGCCGATGATCACGTTCATCGGCGTGCGGATCTCGTGGCTCATGTTGGCGAGGAAGGCGGACTTGGCCTGCGCCGCGTCCTCGGCGACGTCGCGCGCCGCCACCAGCTCGAGGTTGAGCGTCTGCAGGTCGGCCTGCGCGCGCTTGGACGCCGTGATGTCCGAGGCGAGCACGAAGAAGCCGCGCACCTCGCCGCGCTGGACGTCGGGGATGTACTGCACCTGCCAGATGCCGAAGCGGCCGTCGGCGCTGACCTCCTCGCTCTCGAACTTCTGCGGCGCGCCGCCCAGCGCGAGCTTCGAGTACGTGAGGCGCTCGGGCGCTCGGTCCTCGCCGAAGATCTCCCCCGTCGTCTTGCCCAACACCTGGTCGAGCGACTTGCCGAACCAGTCGCAGTAGACGCGGTTGGCGAAGCGGCAGCGCTCGTCGCTGTCCCAGTACGCGACGCGCACCGGCAGGTTGTCGGCGATGCCGCGCGTGAACGACTCGGCCAGGATCAGCTTGGTGTTGAGCTCCTGCAGCCGGCGCTCGCTGCGCCGCATCTCGGTGACGTCGGTGGCGATGAAGAAGTAGCCGCGCATGTCGCCGTCGACGATGTCGGGCAGCCGGTAGATCCAGAAGTTGCCGACGCGGCCGTCGGCGCCGCGCATCTCGGCCGGCGTGCCCATCGCCTCGCCCCGCATCACCTTGGCGATCACGTCTTCCGCGGGCTGCAGCCAGACGTCGCCGAGCACCTCGTGCCCGTCGCGGCCGAGCGCCTCGTCGCGCGTCTTGCCGAACCAGTTGAGCCACGCGCGGTTGGCGAACTGGATGCGGCGCTCGCGGTCGACGTAGGCCAGCAGCGTGGGCTGGTGGTCGGTCATCGTCTGCGCAAAGTTCTCGCTCTCGATGCGCGCGGCCACCGCCGCCTCGAGCTCGCGCGTGCGCTCGTGCACGAGCTCCTCGAGACGGTCGCGATGACGTTCGAGCTCGGCGGCCGCGGCCTTGCGCTCGGCGATGTCGCGCAGCACGCCCAGCACGGCCGGCTGGTTCTGGTACGTCGTGCGGTTGGCGACGAGCTCGAACTCGGCGATGCTGCCGTCCTTGCGCAGGAACTGCACTTCGTAGGTGCGCACCGGCTCCACGCCGGTGCCGACGCGGCCGCGGAAGCGCTCGTTCCACAGCGGCAGCAGCGCCGGCGCGACGACGCGTTCGAAGGGCAGGCCGGTGAACTGCTCGCGCTCGTAGCCGAGGCGCTCCAGCAGCAGCCGGTTGGCGTAGACGAAGTGGAAGTCCTGCGCGACGAACACGCCGTCGGCCAGCGCATCCATCAGCGTGCGGTTGGTGCTCTCGCTGATGCGCAGCGCCTCCTCGACACGGCGCGGCTCGGTGACGTCGGTCATCGACAGCAGCCCGCCGGTGATGCGGCCGGAGGCCGCGTCGCGCAGCGGCTCGCAGTTGACGTCCAGCCAGCGCACGCCGAGTTCCACGTGGCGCATTCCCAGCAGCCGATGGCGCACCGGTTGGCCGGTGGCCAGCACCACGGCGATCGGGATCTGCTCCGGCGGCACGCGCTCGCCGGAGGCGTCGACCGGCTCCCAGTCCGCCAGCCTGTTGCGACGCATCTGCTCGAACGTGGCGCCCAGCAAGCGCTCGCCGGCCGGGTTCACGCTCTTCAGGCGCGCCTCGTCGTCGAACATCATCACGCCCTCGTTGAGCGATTCGATCATCGTGCGATAGCGTTCCTCGCTGCCACGCAATGCGGCCATCGCGGCGCGCTGGCGAGAGATGTCGTGCAGCACGCCCAGCATCGCGGGCCGGCCGTTCCAGTCGGTGCGCGTGGCCGAGACGGCCACGTGGCGCACGCGGCCATCCGGCAAGGCGATGCGGTATTCGCCATAGTCTTCGTCGACGCGGCCCGAGATGATCGCTTCCTGCATCCCCGCCGGTCGCTCCCGTTCTGCGTCGAACAGCAGCGTGGCCGGATCGATTCCAAGCAGCGCCGTCGCCTCCCGGCCCAGCATCCTGCTCGCACAGGCGTTGACATAGGCGACGCGGCCGTCCTGCAGGATCGCGATTCCGGCAGCAACGTTCTCGATCACCTGGCGGAATGCCCCGCCCTCGGCCGCGCGGCCATCCGGTTCGCTCATCTTGCTTGACACTCCCAAAGCCGGCCCGATCCAGGCATCGGCTCATTGGCCGGGCCTTGTCCAGGACAACGTGCGAGCCAGTTCACACCGATGCCGGATGCCTGTCAAGCCATATAACCCTTCTCTTCAGCGCGCGGCGCAACGCGGCCGGACGCCGAAGCGCGCACGGCCATGCCTCTCCGACTCAGAGAGCGGTTAGTAGTAGCGGGCTAGTACGGGAACGGCGAGTTCAGGCGTCGCGGCGCAGCAGGTACACGGTGAATCCCGTGCGGCCGCCGTCCTGCCACGAGCGCTCGCAGCGCCAGTGCGCGGCGTGCGCCATGTGCAGGAACTGGGTCGGCGAATACTTGTAGCAGTTCTCGGTGTGGATCGTCTCGCCCGCGGCGAACGCGAACGTGCGTCCGTGCACGTGCACCTCGTGCGCGCGCTGGCTCACGAGATGCATCTCGATGCGGCCCTGCTGCGGATCGTGGCGCGCGAGGTGGCGGAAGTCGCGGCGGTTGAAGTCGCCGTCAAGCTCGCGGTTGATGCGATCCAGCAGGTTCAGGTTGAACTCGGCGGTGACGCCGGCCGCGTCGTCGTAGGCCGGGATCAGCAGCGCCGGATCCTGCGTCGTGTCGACGCCGATCAGCAGCCGCGAGCGCGGGCCCAGCGTGCGGCCCAGTTGCGTCATCAGGGCGACGGCCGCGTCCGGCGTGAAGTTGCCGATCGTCGAGCCGGGGAAGAAGCCGAGGTTGCCCGCGCTGTCGTCCGTCGCGCCGCTCGGCAACGTGAACGGCTGCGTGAAGTCGGCCACGACGGGCAGGATCGCCAGCCGCGGGAAGTCGCGCGCGAGGCCGGCGGCCGCGTCGTGCAGGAAGTCGGCGGAGATGTCCACCGGCACGTAGCGCTGCAGCGAATGCATCGCCGCGAGCAGCAGCCGCGTTTTGCGGCTCGAGCCGCTGCCGATCTCGACGAGGCTGTGCACGCCGCCGATCTCGCTCTCGAGCTGTGGCGCGAGGCCGGCCAGCAGGCGCGTCTCGGTGCGCGTGGGGTAGTACTCGGCGACCTCGGTGATCTCCTCGAACAGCTCGGAGCCGCGGCGGTCGTACAGCCAGATGCTGGGGATGTGCTTCTGGTCGTCGTCGAGGCCTTCGAGGACGTCGGCCTCGAACTGCGGGTCGATGCGGAAGGCCGGCGTGAGCGGCGTCACGTTGTAGCGCGTGGACAGTTCGGACGCATGCGCGTCTCTCGTCCACTGGATGTCTGTCTTCATGCGTCCTCCGCGAGGCGCAGCCCGCTGAACTGCCAGCGCTGCCCGGGTTGAAAGAAATTGCGATAACTCGCGCGCAGATGGCCGCGCGGCGACGCGCACGAGCCGCCGCGCAGCACGTACTGTCCGTTCATGAACTTGCCGTTGTATTCGCCGACCGCGCCGGGCGCGGTGCGGAAGCCGGGATAGGCCACGTAGGGGCTGGCCGTCCATTCCCAGACGTCGCCGAACATCTGCCGCAGACCCGCGCCAGCCGGTGCCGCGCGCGGACGCCAGGCGTCCTGCTCGGCGAAGTTGCCTTCGATGGGCTGATCGTGCGCGGCCAGCTCCCACTCGAACTCGGTGGGCAGCCGCTTGCCGGCCCAGCGTGCGTACGCGTCGGCCTCGAAGAAGCTCACGTGCGAGACCGGTGCGTCGAGCGCGAGCGGCTGCAGGCCGGCCAGCGTCATCTGCAGCCGCGCGCGGCCGTCGTCCGCGGTTTCCCAATACAGCGGAGCCCGCCAGCGCTGCGCCTGCACGGTGTCCCAGCCATCGGACAGCCACAGCGCCGGATCGGCATAACCGCCGGCCTCGATGAACGCCAGCCACTCGCGGTTCGTCACCGCCCGCGACGCCAGCCGGAACGGACGCATCGCGACGACGTGACGCGGCGATTCGTTGTCGAACGCAAACCCCGCGCGGGCGTGGCCGGCCTCGACGTTGCCGCCGCCGAACTCGATCCATGTCAGCGGCGGGGGCGCATCGGCGGACGGCGCGGACACGCCGGCCGCGCGCACCGCCGGCCGCAACGGGTTCTGGGCGAACAGGTGCAGCAGGTCGGTCAGGATCAGCTCCTGGTGCTGCTGCTCGTGATGCAGTCCCAGTTCGACCAGTCCACCGACCTCGTCGGGCACGCGCGAGCCCAGGAAGTCGGCCATCGCGTGGTCGACATGTGCGCGATAGGCCAGCACCTCGTCCAGCGTCGGACGCGTCAGCAGCCCGCGGCGCGGCCGCTCGTGGCGCGCGCCGACCGCGTTGTAGTACGAGTTGAACAGGAAGCCGAAGCGCTCGTCGAAGCGCCGGTAGTCGGTACCGTGCGCCGCGAGCACGAACTGCTCGAAGAACCACGTGGTGTGCGCGAGGTGCCACTTGGCCGGGCTGGCGAACTCGGCGGACTGCGGCGTCATGTCGGCATCGCCCAGTGCGTCGACGAGCCGCAGCGTGGCGTCGCGCACGTGACGATAGGCATCGATCGAAGGCGTCATCGTCATCAAGGCAGGAAGGCGCGACGGGGGCCGCGGGGTGGCGAAACGGCGCTGACGGGCGCCGGCTCCGGCGGCGACGCCGGCAGGGTCATGCTAGGGGCAAATGTCGAGCCGTGCTTGCGCCCCCCATCGCTCAACCATTGGGGCAGCAGGGGCCATTGCAATGGCCGCGGCCTGTGCATTCGTTCTTGTCGTGCGAAGGTCGGCAAACCTTACAGCGCGCGCGCCAGGACGCGTGCGCGCTTCACGCGAGCGGGCGCCCACATCCGCGCATGCGTGGCGGCAGATCGTCTCCCGACGATCTCCGCCAGGAGATCTCAGCGCGCCAGCGCTTCTCGCATCTCCGCGATCGCGTTGGCGTAGTCCTTCTGTCCGAAGATCGCGCTGCCCGCCACGAAGGTGTCGGCGCCGGCGTCGGCCGCGGCGCGGATGTTGTCGGCCTTGATGCCGCCGTCCACTTCGAGGCGGATGTCGCGTCCGGAGGCGTCGATCACCTTGCGCAGCTTCTCGATCTTGCGCAGCGCGCTGGGGATGAAGCTCTGGCCGCCGAAGCCCGGGTTGACGCTCATCACGAGCACCAGGTCGACCTTGTCGATCACCCATTCCAGGATGTCGATGGGCGCCGCCGGATTGAAGACGAGGCCGGCCTTGCAGCCTTCGGCCTTGATCAGCTGCAGCGTGCGGTCGACGTGCGTGCTGGCATCGGGATGGAAGCTGATCAGGTCGGCACCGGCCTTGGCGAACTGCTGCGCCAGCGCGTCGACCGGCGAGATCATCAGGTGCACGTCGATCGGCACCGGCGTGCCGTCCGCGCGCGCCGCGTGCTTCTTCAGCGCCTGGCAGATCATCGGGCCGAAGCTCAGGTTCGGCACGTAGTGGTTGTCCATCACATCGAAGTGGATCCAGTCCGCGCCGGCGGCGATCACGTCCTTGAACTCGTCGCCGAGCCGCGCGAAGTCGGCGGACAGGATGGACGGGGCGATGCGGTAGGTGGGCTTCATGCGAGGCTGAGGTGAGCGGCTGACGGAACGCGCGATTTTAGGGTTTGCGGGCGCCGAGCGCCGCCTGCGCTGCGGTGCCGCGCGGCTTTTGCCTCAGAATGCGCCGATGCCACGTCCCGAACTCAGCTGCAGCGTCGTCACGCGATTCCTGCCCGACCAGTCCTCCGCGCAGGAGGACATCTATGCCTTCGCCTACACGATCACCATCCGCAACACCGGCGAGGTGACCGCCCAGGTGATCGGCCGCCACTGGGTCATCACCCACGGCAGCGGCGACGTCGAGGAGGTGCGCGGACTGGGCGTCGTCGGCCAGCAGCCGCTGCTCAAGCCCGGCGAGCAGTTCGAGTACACGAGCTGGACGCGCATCACGACGCCTCGCGGCAACATGCGCGGCGAGCTCTACTGCATGACCGACGAGGCCGAGCCCTTCGAGGCGACCATCGAGGCGTTTCCGCTCGCGATCGCGCAGGCGCTTCACTGAGGCTTGTCGGCCTCGTTGTCGCGCTCGTCGGCATCGGGATCGGGATCGGCCCGGCCGCGGAACGTCCACCAGACCACCGCCAGCATCACGCAAAGCGCGAGCATTGCCTCGAACACAATCCAGCCCATGAGATCTCGTTTCGCAGTCGTTGCCCTGGGGGGGATTCTAGGGACGCTGGCGGCGTGCTCGTCCTACGGCCCGCGCGCCAGCGCGCCGATCGAGACGCGCAGCGTCGGCGGCGCCGCGCCTTCCGCCTCGGCGGCGCAGCCGCTGCCGCCCTTGCCGCCGCTCGCCGGCGAGCCCGAGCACCCGCACGCGCGCTGGGTGCCGACCGCGTTCACCGAGCTGCCCGGATGGCGCGACGACCGCACGCTGGAGCTGTGGCCCGCGCTGCGCCAGGGCTGCACCGTGCCGGCGCCGCGCTGGGTCGCGCTGTGCGGCGAGGCGCTGCGCTTCACGCCGCGCGACGACGCCGACGCGCGCCGCTGGCTGGAGCAGCGGCTCGAGGTGTTCCGCCTCGAGTCGGCCGAAGGCGAGGCCACCGGCCTGGCCACGGGCTATTTCGAGCCGCTGATCGAGGCGCGCCGCAAGCCGGGCGGCGCATTCCGCACGCCGCTGTGGGGGCCGCCGACCGGCTTCGTGCCGCACAAGCCGACCTGGACGCGCCAGGAGATCGACACCCTGCCCGAGGCGCAGGCCTCGGTGCGCGGCCGCGAGATCGCCTGGATCGCCGATCCGCTCGACGCCCTCGTGCTGCAGGTGCAGGGCTCGGGCCGGTTGCACATCGTCGAGGCCGACGGCAGCGACCATGTCGTGCGCCTGGCCTTCGCGGGCAACAACGAGCAGCCGTACAAGTCGGTCGGGCGCTGGCTGGTCGACCAGGGCGAGCTCAAGCTGACCGAGGCGTCGTGGCCGACGATCAAGGACTGGGTGCGGCGCAATCCGCAGCGGCTGCAGGAACTGCTGTGGGCGAATCCGCGCGTGGTGTGGTTCCGCGAGGAGACGCTGCCCGACGCGCGCGTGGGCCCGCGCGGCGCGCAAGGGGCGCCGCTGACGCCCAGCCGCTCGATCGCCGTCGATCCGGCGTCCGTCCCGCTGGGCACGCCGGTGTGGCTGGACACCACGGAGCCGATGTCGGCCCGCGCGCTGCAACGCGCCGTGATGGCGCAGGACACCGGCACGGCCATCGTCGGCCCGGTGCGCGCCGACTACTTCTGGGGCTGGGGCGACGACGCCGAGGCCCAGGCCGGGCGCATGAAGCAGCCGCTGCGCATGTGGGTGCTCTGGCCGAAGGCCTGAACGACGCGCGTGGCCATGAAAAAAGGGCCGCGATCGCGGCCGGGGGTCTTGCCGGAGGCCGCGCGCGGCCCCCGCTTCCTGCACGCGGCTTCAGGCCTGCGAGCGACGACGCCAGGCCAGCAGGCCCAGCGTGGCGACGGCCATCATCAGCAGCGACGTCGGTTCCGGCACGGCGGTGACCGAGACGTTGTCGATGAAGCTGGTGGCGTCGCGATCATGGAAGCTGGTGTCGCCCACGAAGCTCAGGTCGGTGCCGCCGAGGGTCGAGAACGTGACCGACTCGGTGGTCCAGCCCGCGCTGGTGGTCGTCGTCAGCTTGTCGATCTGCGTGCCGTTGAAAAGCACCGAGTAGGTCTGGTCGGCGCCGCGGTTGGCGGTCGTCCACGTCAGCGAGTATTCGCCGGCCGCCAGGGTCAGGCCCTGCGTCAGCGTGCCGTCGGCCTGGACGCCGGCGATGTAGCCGCCTTGCGTGGCTGCGTCGAAGCCCGACAGGCCGCTCGGCGTGTTCCACGGGCCGCTGTTGCTGGTGATGCTGACGAAGCTGCCGCTCCAGTCGGCGACGGTTCCGGCCAGCGTCGGAACGCTGCCGTAGAACGTCGTGACCGACGCGGGCGGTGCGTTGTAGACGTAGTCGGCGGTCGTGCCGTCGAAGCCGCCGTTCGACACCAGGTTGGTCGAAGTCGCCTGTGCGGCGACGGCGGCGACGCCGAAGGCGGCCGCGACGAGAATGTTCTTGATCATCAGTTTTCCCTCTTGAGTCCGGGCACGACGGTGCCGCGCGACCTGACGAGAAGCACGCCCATGGGCCTCCCGTGACGCGTTAGTAACATGCAGTTACGCAACACAAGGCGCGATGTTCGCACAGACCCTGGTGGCTTGATGAGGGTAAACCCTTTATTTTGCTGCGTCGCAGCGGAGTCGGTGACTTTGGTCACGCGAAACCTGTCGAAGGTGTGTCGGCGGCTCGCGACGCGACGTCCGGGCCATCGGGCCCGACCGGAATCGCTCCAGCCGGGCCGACGCTTTACCTCACGAGCCGGACGAGACATGGTCGCCGGCTTCCCTCTCACAATCAGCCTTGCAGCATGGGCCGAATGATTCGCGAGGGGCGAAGGCGGGTCAATGGGTTTGACGGCACGGCGATGTCCCTAAGCCGCACGGACAGTGACATACCTCACGCCCGAGACGGAAAACGCGCCGAATACGTCAGCGCCAGGTGACTCGGATCTGCAATTCGTCGCCGCCTTCGCCCACGCTGGCGACCGTCAGCCATTCGTCGAAACTGGCCTGCACGGTCGAGTGGAAATCGATGTCGCGGCCCGCCCGTGCGTCCGGGCTCGCATTGCGCGAGACCGCCGTGGGCGCGGCATGCGTCAGCGCGATGTCGAGCTCCAGCGTGTCGCCGTGCGTCCAGTGCGGCGTCACGCGCAGGCCGTCGACGCGGTGGACGACGACCTCGTGGCTCTGCACCTCGGCCGCGCGGGAACGCGAGCTGGAGCGCGACCCGCCGATGGCCGTGGCGCTGGACGCCGCGCCCGTCACCACCTGCGACGAGCCGTCGGTGCTCGAACTCGAGCTCGACTGCGCGGCGAAGGCCATGTCGTAGACGGTGTGCGTCTCCGTGCGGTCGAACTGGATGGCGCCTTCCTTGCCGTTGGCCACGCGCAGCGCCTGCGGGACGGCCGGCCTAGCCGTGCCCACGACGACCGCGCCCGCGCCAAAGCCGCTGGTGCCCGTCGCCGCGCTGCCCGAGGTGATGACGATGTCGCCGTGCGGCGCCGGACGCGCGTCGGCCGGCTGCAATCGCCATTCGACGACGAAGTTCGCCGCCGGCACGCTGGCGCCCGCGCGCGTGACGCGGCGCGCGGGCGCGGAGGCGACGACCGCGGCCGCGTCGGCCGGATGGAAGCCCGCGGCCACCGATTCAGCCGCGACGCCGCCGCGGATGCACGCGAGCGCGACCAATGCCGCGGCGAACGTCACGCGGTGCTTCATGCCGGCTCTCCGCCTTCGATCGTCGGCAGCGTGCCGCCCTGGAACAGCGCCGCGCGGAAGCGCCCCTGCTGCTTGGCCTGGTACATCGCGGCGTCGGCGTTGGCGATCAGCGTCTCGGGCGAGTCGCCGTCGCCGGGGAAGATCGAGATGCCCGCGGAAAAGCCCATCGCGAGCGACTGGTCGCCGATGAGGAAGGGCCGCTTCATCTGCATCAGCAGCTTGTCGGTGAGCTCGATCGCGTTGCGCGGGCCGTCGTGCAACGCCTCGGCCACGACGATGAACTCGTCGCCGCCCAGCCGGCCCAGCAGGTCGCTCTCGCGCAGGCAGCCTTGCAGCCGCGAGGCGATCTGGCGCAGCAGTTCGTCGCCGGCGGCGTGGCCCATCGAATCGTTGACGGCCTTGAACTTGTCCAGGTCGATGAAGACGACGGCCACCGACCACTTCTGTCGCGCGGCCAGCGCCAGCGAGCGGCGCAGCGCCTCGGTGAGCGCGGCGCGGTTCATCAGGCCGGTGAGCGGATCGTGCTCGGCCAGCGTGCGCAGGCGCGTCTCGAGGCGCTGGCGCTCGGCCAGCTCCTTCTGCAACGCGTCGGTGCGCTGCGCCACGGCGCGGCGCAGCGCGCGGTTCCACAGCAGCAGCCCGCCCATCAGCAGGCCGGTGCCGATCGACGCGGCGCCCAGCACGCGCTGCACCTCGGGGCGTTGCCACCACGCGATGTCCGACAGCGGGATCCAGCGCGCGATCATCGCCGCGCGTTCGGCCTCGTTGATCTGCGCGAGCCCCTTCTCCAGCACGCGGCCCAGTGTCGGCCAGTCCTTGCGGTAGCCGAGAGTCAGCGTCGAGAAGTAGCCCGTCTCGCCGGCCACGTGCAGCCCGCCGAGCCGGTCGCGCTCGATGACATACGACGCCGTGGCCAGGTTGACGACGCAGGCGTCGACCTCGCTGGTGATGACGTCGCGCAGGCCCTGCGCGGCGATGTCGACCTCCGCGGTGATGACGTCCGGAAAAGTGGTGTGAATGAAATCCTCGGCGGCCGAATTGCGGTCGACCGCCACGCGCTGGCCGCCCATCTTGGCCAGGTCGCCGGAGCGATGGTCGCCGCGCCGGCGCAGCACCACGGCCGGCGAGCTGACATAGGCGCTCGTGAACGCGATGAACTTCTCGCGTTCGGCGGTGGGTCTCAGCGAGGTCAGCAGATCGACTTCGTGACGCCTGAGCCGATCGATGTTGGAGGAGCGCTCGCCGGCGGCGACGGGCTGGAACTTCAGGCCGGTGTGCTGCTGCAGGAGATCGAGCACGTCGGCGGACAGCCCACGGTGCTGGCCCTGGCTGTCGAGGAAGCTGAACGGCGGGAAATCGCGTTCGGGCGCGAACAGCAGCACCGGGTGCTTGGCGACCCAGGCCTGTTCCTCGGCGTCCAGCAGCGTGTCCGCGTCGGCCGCGGCCGGACCGGCCACGCTGACGCTCGCAAGGCCCGCCAGGGCCGTGCCCACTCGCGCGATGACGTCACGACGTTTCAATGCCTGCCCGACTCGATTGGAAGACCGGAAGTTGTTCGCCCATCGTAGTGATGGTTCGTTGCCGGCATGTTGGTTCCCTGTTTGCGATGCTCCCTGCAAATGGCTCTGCCGTGTTCGGGAATAACCCGTCCGTTCGACGCCCTGATCATCGGCTCGTTCCGAGATGTCCGAGCGGCAGCGCCGCGCTGGACTTGATCTCGCCGAGCGAGAAGCTGGTGTGCAGGTCCTTCACGTTGGGCAGGCGGAACAGCGTCTCCATCGTCCAGCGCGAGTACGCGTCGAGGTCGGTGACGAGCACCTGCAGCTCGAAGGTGCCCGCGCCGCTGATGTAATGGCACGAGATGACCTCCGGCAGGCCGCGGATGGCTTCTTCGAGCACGCGCGTGGCGTCGGCGTTGTCGCGCTCGGCGTCCACGCGCACGAAGGCCAGCACGCCCAGGCCGATCTTGCGGCGGTCGATCTCGGCGCGGTAGCCGGTGATGATGCCCAGCTCCTCGAGCCGGCGCACGCGGCGCCAGGTGGGCGCGGGCGACAGCCCGATGCGTGCGGCGAGATCGGCGTTGGACTGGCGCGCGTCGCGCTGCAGTTCGCCGAGCAGCGCGATGTCGTAGCGGTCAAGGCCGCCGGCGTCGCGGGCCTCCCGCGCGTCGGCGTCGCGCGGCGGCGACGGCGCTCGGGCCGGCTTGGCGCTCGTTTTTCCCGACTTCTCGCTTCTTGGCAACGTTGATTCTCCAACTCGACTTGTGCAGCAACATTGTTTCTCAAGTGCCGCCACGGGACAAGCATAAAGCAAGCACATCGCTGTCGCTTTTCCCTACACTGAACAGGCTCGTTGCCGCGCCTCCCAACCGGCCACATGCCGCACCGGAGCGCACTGCACCGTTCCCCGCGACGAACGCCTGCCTCATCCCCTTGACGTCCTGACCCCAGGAGACGCGACCATGAACGCTCCCTTGCCCGAAAGCATTCGCAAAGCCCTCGAGACGGTGTCGCTGGACGACAAATACGCGCTCGAGACGGGCCGCGCGTTCATGAGCGGGGTGCAGGCGCTGGTGCGGCTGCCGATGCTGCAACGCACGCGCGACGCGCTGGCCGGACTGAACACCGCCGGGTTCATCAGCGGCTATCGCGGCTCGCCGCTGGGCGGCTACGACCAGGCGTTGTGGAGCGCCAAGAAACACCTCGCCGCGCAGAACATCGTGTTCCAGCCGGGCGTCAACGAGGAGCTCGGCGCCACCGCGGTGTGGGGCACGCAGCAGCTCGCGCTCTATCCACAGACCAACAAGTTCGACGGCGTGTTCGGCCTCTGGTACGGCAAGGGCCCGGGCGTCGACCGCACCGCCGACGTCTTCAAGCACGCCAACATGGCCGGCACTTCGGCGCACGGCGGCGTGATCGCCATCGCCGGCGACGACCACGTCTCCAAGAGCTCCACCGCGGCGCACCAGAGCGACCACATCTTCAAGGCCTGCGGGATGCCGGTGTTCTTCCCGTCGTCGGTGCAGGACATCCTCGACATGGGCCTGCACGCGTTCGCGATGAGCCGCTTCTCGGGCGTGTGGACGTCGATGAAGACGATCCAGGAAGTGGTCGAATCGTCGTCGACGGTCGATGTCGACCCGCATCGCGTCGACATCGTGCTGCCCGAGGACTTCGTGATGCCCGCGGGCGGCCTGCACATCCGCTGGCCCGATCCGCCGCTGGAGCAGGAAGCGCGCTTGATGGATTTCAAGTGGTACGCGGCGCTCGCCTACGTGCGCGCGAACAAGCTGAACCACAACGTCGTCGCGACGCCGCACGACCGCTTCGGCCTGATCGCCAGCGGCAAGGCCTACAACGACCTGCGCCAGGCGCTGGCCGACCTCGGCCTCGACGACGACACCTGCCGCAGCCTCGGCATCCGCATCCACAAGGTCAATGTCGTGTGGCCGCTGGAGGCGACGATCACGCGCGACTTCGCGCAAGGCCTCAAGGAGATCCTGGTCGTCGAAGAGAAGCGCCAGATGATCGAGTACCAGCTCAAGGAGCAGCTGTACAACTGGCGCAACGACGTGCGCCCGACCGTGCTGGGCAAGTTCGACGAGCAGGAAGGCGACCTGTCCGGCGGCGAGTGGTCGAACCCGAACCCGGGCGACAACTGGCTGCTGCGGCCGAAGGCCGACCTGACGCCGGCGATCATCGCCAAGGCCGTCGCCAAGCGCCTGAAGAAGCTGGGCGTGCCCGAGGACATCGTGCGCCGCATGGACGAGCGCATCGCCGTCATCGAGGCCAAGGATCGCGCGCTGATCGCGCTCAAGGCCGACACCGAGGGCGCCGTCGGCGACCGCACGCCGTGGTTCTGCTCGGGCTGCCCGCACAACACGTCGACCAAGGTGCCCGAGGGCTCGCGCGCGGTCGCGGGCATCGGCTGCCACTACATGGTCAACTGGATGGATCGCTCGACGTCCACCTTCACGCAGATGGGCGGCGAGGGCGTGCCCTGGGTCGGCCAGGCGCCGTTCACCACCGAGAAGCACATCTTCGCCAACCTCGGCGACGGCACCTACTACCACTCGGGGCTGCTCGCGATCCGCCAGTCGCTGTCGTCGCACGTCAACATCACGTACAAGATCCTGTTCAACGGCGCCGTCGCGATGACCGGCGGCCAGCCGGTGGACGGCCAGATCGACGTCGCGTCGACCACGCGCGAGCTGGAGGCCGAAGGCGTCAAGCGCATCCTCGTGGTGAGCGACGAACCCGAGCGCTACAACTCCGGCGTGCGTCTGGCCGAAGGCACCACCGTGCACCACCGCGACGAGTTCGACGCGCTGCAGCGAGAGCTGCGCGACGTCGAAGGCGTGACGGTCATCATCTACGACCAGACCTGCGCGACCGAGAAGCGCCGCCGCCGCAAGCGCGGCACGATGGCGCAGAGCCCGCGCCGCGTGGTCGTCAACGAGTCGGTGTGCGAAGGCTGCGGCGACTGCTCGGTGCAGAGCAACTGCCTGTCGGTCGAGCCGGTCGAGACCGAGTTCGGCCGCAAGCGCCGCATCAACCAGAACACCTGCAACCAGGATTTCTCCTGCGCCAACGGCTTCTGCCCGAGCTTCGTGTCGGTCGAGGGCAAGCTGAAGAAGCCCGCGCCCGCGAAGGCGAAGGGCGCCGCGGCGCTGCCCGAGATTCCGCTGCCGACGCTGCCCAACGCGGAGACCGCATGGGGCATCGTCGTCGCCGGCATCGGCGGCACCGGCGTCATCACGATCGGCCAGTTGCTGGGCATGGCGGCGCACCTCGAAGGCAAGGGCGTGATCACGCAGGACGCGGCCGGCCTCGCGCAAAAGGGCGGCGCGACCTGGAGCCACATCCAGATCGCCAACACGCAGGGCGCGATCCTCACGACCAAGGTGGACGCGGCCAAGGCGGACGTCGTGATCGGCTGCGAGGCCATCGTCACGGCCAACCCGGTGACGCTGTCGGTGATGCGCGAAGGCCGCACGTTCGTCGCGCTGAACACGCACGGCACGCCCACCGCCACCTTCGTCAACAAGCCCGATTGGCAATTCCCTGGCGGCCAGTGCGAGGCGGCGATCGCCAACGCCGTCGGCCCCGATCTGCTGGGCGCGTTCGACGCCGACAAGGTCGCCGTGCAGCTGCTGGGCGACTCGATCTTCACCAACCCGCTGATGCTGGGCTACGCGTGGCAGAAGGGCCGCATCCCGGTCGGCCTCGAGGCGCTGATGCGCTCGATGGAGCTGAACGGCGTGCAGGTGGAGAAGAACAAGGCCGCGTTCGACTGGGGCCGTCGCTGCGCGCACGACCTCGCGTCGGTGCAGGCGCAGTTCGTCGCGGCCAAGGTCATAGAGTTCGTCAAGAAGCCGTCGCTGGTCGAGACCGTCCAGCGCCGCGTCGACTTCCTCACCGGCTACCAGGACGCGGCCTACGCGGCGCAGTATTCGGCGATGGTCGAGCGCGTCAAGGCCGCCGAGGCCCCGCTGGGCGGCACGCGCCTGACGGACGCCGTCGCGCGCAACCTGTTCAAGCTGATGGCCTACAAGGACGAGTACGAGGTCGCGCGCCTGCACACCGATCCGGCCTTCCTCGCGAAGCTGGCCGACCAGTTCGAGGACGGCTTCAAGCTGAAGTACCACCTCGCACCGCCGCTGCTGGCCGCGAAGAACGCGAAGGGCGAGCTGGTCAAGAAGACCTACGGCGGCTGGATGAGGAGCGCGTTCGGCGTGCTCGCGAAGTTCAAGGGCCTGCGCGGCACCGCGTTCGACGTCTTCGGCTACACGGAAGAACGCAAGACGGAGCGCGCGCTGATCGTCGAGTACCGCGCGTTGGTCGACGAGCTGCTGGCGTCGCTGTCGGCCGATCGACTGAGCGACGCCGTGGCGCTGGCCTCGCTGCCGGAGGACATCCGCGGCTACGGCCACGTCAAGGAGCGCCATCTCTTGAAGGCGCGCGCGAAGTGGGACACGCTGCTGGCCTCCTGGCGCGCCGGCCGCGCGGCGCAGGCAGCCTGACGCCGGATAAAGTCGGCGGGTGACCCACTCGTCGACCCCCCTGCTTTCGCTCTCCCACGTCCGCCGCGAATTCGCTGGCGGACGCGTCGCATTGGCGGACGTCAGCCTGGACGTCGCCGACGGCGAATTCGTCAGCCTGCTCGGTGCCTCGGGCTGCGGCAAGAGCACCGTGCTGCGGCTTCTCAGCGGGCTCGACACGCCGACCGGCGGATCGATTGCGCGCAACCTTCCGGTCGACGCCGTGCCCGGCTACGTGTTCCAGGACGCCGCGCTGATGCCCTGGGCGACGGTGCGTCGCAATGTCGAACTGCCGCTGATGCTGCGAGGTGAGCGTGCCGCCCTGATGCGCGAACGCGTCGACGCGGCGCTGCGCGCGGTGGGCCTTGCCGATTCGGCCGACGCCGTGCCGCGCGAGCTCTCGGGCGGCATGAAGATGCGTGCGTCGCTGGCGCGCGCGCTGGTCACGTCGCCCAGGCTGTGGCTGCTGGACGAGCCCTTCGGCGCACTCGACGAGATCACGCGCTTCGCGTTGAACCAGACGCTGCTCGCGCTGTGCAAGCCGCCGGACGACGGCCAGCGGGCGACGGCCGTCTTCGTCACCCACAGCGTCTACGAGGCGGTGTTCCTCAGCCAGCGCGTGGTGGTGATGGCGCGGCCGGGCCGCGTCGTCGACGAGATCGCGATCGACGTGCCCTACCCGCGCGACGCGGCCTTCCGCGCGACGCCGCGCTTCGCGAGCCTGTGCGCGCGCGTGTCGGACGCGCTGCAGCGCGCGAGCGTCGCGGGGGCGCCCGCGTGACGCGCGCGGGCCTGGTCGTGCCGACGCTGTCGGTGCTCGTCTTCCTCGCGGCGTGGGAGATCGCGGTGCGCGCGCTGCAGATCCCGGCCTACCTGCTGCCGTCGCCGTCGCTGATCGTCCTCACGCTGATCGACAACTTCGCGTCGCTCGCGGCGAGCTGGTGGTTCACGCTGCGCATCACGCTGATCGCGCTGGCCCTCGCGATGGCCGGCGGCGTGCTGATCGCCGCGCTGTTCGCGTCGTCGCGCAACGCCGAACGCGCACTGGCGCCGTTCGCCGTGGTGCTGCAGGTCACGCCGATCGTGGCCATCGCGCCGCTGATCATGATCCTGACCGACAGCCCGCTCGCCACCGTGATCGTGTGCGCGTGGATCGTCGCGTTCTTCCCGATCCTCGCCAACACGCTCACCGGCCTGCGCAGCGTCGACGCCAACCTGCGCGACCTGTTCGTGCTGCAGCGCGCGAGCCGCTGGCAGACGCTGCGCCACCTGCTGGTGCCGGCCGCGCTGCCGTCGTTCATGACGGGCCTGCGCATCGCCGGCGGCCTCGCGCTGATCGGCGAGGTGGGCGGCGAATTCGCCGCCGGCGCCGCGGGCCGCGACACGGGCCTGGCCTCGCGCATCCTCGAGTCGGCGTTCCGCACCGAGATCCCGAAGATGTTCGCGGCGCTGACGCTGGTGGCCTGCACCGGCGTCGCGCTGTACCTCGCCGCCGGCGCGCTGAGCCGCGCGCTGCTGCAGCGCTGGCACGAGAGCGAGCGCGGCGGCTAGCCGACCAGCTTGCGCCAGAACGACGTCGCCGCCGGCTTGGCCTTGGCGTCGTAGAACTCGGCGGGAATTCCGTTAATCGCCGGGCCAGACATCTTGGCGCCGGTGAGGGACTCACCAGCGTTGAGCGCCTTGTTGACCGCATCGACCATGCAACTGCGCTTCGCAACGTTGGAGAACACCGTGCGCGGGCCATCGCGATACATCGCGGACGCGATCTTCACGGCCTCGCCGAAGATGGGTTCGCGATCGAACGAGAACTCCTTCCAGGTGCCATCCTTGGCTTTCGCGCTGAAGGTCGCCGGCAGAGTGACATCGCCCACATGGGGCAGCAATACATAGCCGAACGCCTCGGGAATCCAGTCGACGAGGCGGCGCACGGTCATCTTGTCGCTTGCGAAGCGTCCGATGGCGATCTCGATCTCCAGGTCGCGACGTTCCCCCTCGCCTAGCTGGGCGATGGCGCGTTGAATGTCTTCGGTAGAAACGTTCAGCATGGCAGGTCGGTTCCTTGGGTCGCCGTTTCAGCGCTGCGGAATCAGTGCACGATGGTGGAGCGCCGGACGCTGGCGGTCACTCGCGCGCGCGGCGCGGGCGCCGACACCAGCTCGCGCAGCCGCTCGCCCGTCAGCGCGCCCAGCTTGCCCGCGATCGCGAGCACGGGCGGCGCCGCGAGCATGCGCGCGAAGGCCTCGCGCACCTGGTCGGCCGACACGCCCTCGACGCGCGCGCGCAGCTCCTCGGGCGAGCGCATGCGGCCGTGCACGAACAGGTCCAGCGCGGCGTCTTCCACGCGGCGCACCGGTCGCTCCTGCGCGCGCATCTGGCGCACGGCGATCTGGTTGCGCGCGCGCTCGAGGTCGATCGCACCGACCGAGGCCGCGTGCGACTGCAGCAGGCGATGGGTCTCGCGCAGCAGCTCGTCGACCTTGTCCGGCGTGGTCGACGCCTCGATCACGAACTGCCCGCAGGCCTCCATGATGTCGGCCGAGCACGCGGCGTAGTAGACGAGGCCGCGGCGCTCGCGGATCTCGTTCATCAGCGGCGAGCTCATGCCTTCGCCGAACAGCGCGGCCGCGACGCTCGCCGCGGGCTGGTCGTCCTTCATCGAAGCGACGGGATAGCCCAGCACGACGTGGCTCTGGCTGCAGCCGGCCAGGCGGTTGGCCTTGACGCCGCCGAACCACGTCGGCACGTCCATCGCGTGCGGCGTGCCGGCGGGCATGTCTCCGAACGCGGCCTCGGCCTCGCGCACGATGGCGTCGTGGTCGACGTTGCCGGCCACGCCCACCACCACGTTGGAGCCGCTGTACTGCTGGGCGACGTAGGCCAGCAGCTCGTCGCGCGTGAAGCGCTCGATGTTGCGGCGCGTGCCGATCACGGCCTGCGCCATCGAGTGCGCGCCGTAGCAGAGCTTGTCGAACTGGCGGAACGCGGTCGACATCGGGTCTTCCTCGTCCTCGAGATATTCCTGCAGGATCACCTGGCGCTCGCGCTCGAGCTCCGCGGCGGGGAACGTGGGCCGGCGCACGATGTCGCCCAGCATGCGCACGAATTCGACGGCGTCGCGCGCCATGCCGCTCAGGTGGTAGGCGGTGTGGTCCTTGTCGGTGTGCGCGTTGACCTCGGCGCCCAGGCGTTCGGCGTCGATGTTGATCTTTGCGGCGTCGCGCGTCGTCGTGCCCTTGAACGCCATGTGCTCGACGACGTGGCTGATGCCGTTCAGGCGCGCGCTCTCGTGGCCCGAGCCGGTGCGCACGAAGACGCTGGCGCTGGCGCTGGCGAGCCAGCGCATGTGGATCGTGACGACACGCACGCCGTTGGCGAGCGTGGTGAGGCGGGTGTCCTGGGTGTCCGGAAGCTGCATGCCCCCATTGTCGGCGACCGGCGCCGCCGGCCCTCCGCGCAAGGGGATTGACGCTTTCCGCGCTCGACGGCGGCTCGTATGATGGTCCGCGTCGTCCCGCCACGGATCCCTCCATGCAAATCACCAAGCTCGCCCTGTTCGCCACGCTGCTCGTTGCCAGCGTCGCCGCGCACGCCCTCGACAAGGTCGTCTTCGCCACCAACTGGAAGGCACAGGCCGCGCACGGCGGCTTCTACCAGGCGGTGGCCGACGGCACCTACAAGAAGTACGGCCTCGACGTCGAGATCCGCCAGGGCGGCCCGCAGGTCAACAACCGCCCGCTGCTGCCCGCCGGCCGCATCGACTTCCTGATGACGGGCAACCTGCTGCACAGCTTCGACAACGTCAAGAACGGCGTGCCGGTGATCGCCGTGGCGGCGATGTTCCAGAAGGATCCGCAGGCGCTGATCGCGCATCCTGACGGCGGCTACGCGAAGTTCGAGGACCTGGCCAAGGCACCCGTCGTCTTCGTCGCCAAGGACGCGCAGTTCTCCTGGTGGCAATGGCTCAAGGCCGACTACGCGTTCAAGGACGAGTCGCTGCGCCCGTACAACTACAACGTCGCGCCCTTCCTGGCCGACAAGCGCAGCCTGCAGCAGGGCTACGCGGTGGAGGAGCCGATCACCATCGCCAAGGCCGGCGGCTTCAAGCCCGCGGTGTTCCTGCTGGCCGACCACGGCTACAGCACCTACTCGACGACGATCGAGGCGCGCACCGACACCGTCAAGAACAAGCCCGACCTCGTCAAGCGCTTCGTCGAGGCGTCCATCGTCGGCTGGAACAACTACCTGTACGGCGACCGCAAGGCCGCCGACGCGCTGATCAAGCAGGACAACCCCGAGATGACCGACGACCTCATCGCGCAGAGCCTGCAGCTGATGAAGGACATGGGCATCGTCGATTCGGGCGACGCGCAGACGCTGGGCATCGGCGCGATGAAGCCCGAACGCATCAAGGACTTCTACGACAAGATGGTGCGCGCAGGTCTCTACAAGGCCGGCGACGTCGATCTGTCCAAGGTGGCGACGACGCAGTTCGTCAACCAGGGCGTGGGCGTCGACGTCCGCAAGAAGCTGGCCGGACGCTAGAGCGACGTCGAGGGCCGCGTTGCCATCGCGGCCCGCCAGCGTTGCAGGTGCGGGTGCTCGTCGCCCGGCTTGACCTTGACGACGCGCGCGAAGTCGACGGCCACCACCGCGGTGATGTCGGCGACGCTGAAGCGATCGGTCGCGACGAACTCGCGCTGGGCCAGGTGCTCGTTCAACACCTCGAAGAAGCGCTGCACGCGCGCGCGGCCGCGTTCCGCGAGCGCGGGGATCTGCGCGTAGTCGACCGGCCCGGGCAACGCGCGGTTGGCCATCGCCGGCGAGCCGTTGCGCAGCGCCTCGGCGATCGCCATCAGGCCCTCGAACTCGATGCGCCAGTTCCAGCTCGCGACCTCGGCCTTTTCCGCCGGCGTGACGCCCAGCAGCGGCGGCTGCGGAAAGCGCGCGTCGACCCAGGCGGCGATCGCGGCGTTGTCCGTCAGCATGAGGCCGTCGTCGGTCCGCAGCGCCGGCACGGTGCAGTGCGGATTGATCTGCCGATAGGCCTCGCCCATCTGCTCGCCGGTGCGCAGGTCGACCTGCACGGTCTCGTGCGCGACGCCCTTTTCGGCCAGCAGGATGCGGGCGCGGCGCGGGCTCGGCGCCGTGGCGCAGTCGTAGAGCGTGATCATCGCGCGGCCACCTTGTCCTGCGTGTTGGTGTCGAAGTCGCCGGCGTCATGGCGCTCGTGCAGCTGGCTGGCCGGATCGCCGAAGGCGCGGTTGACCATGCGGCCTCGCTTGACGGCTGGCCGCTGCGCGATCGCATCGGTCCAGCGGATGACGTTGGTGTAGGCCTGCACGTCCAGGAACACGCCCGCCTCGTACAGCAGGCCCTTCACGAGGTTGCCGTACCAGGGCCAGATCGCCATGTCGGCGATCGTGTAGTCGTCGCCCGCCATGTACGCGCGCTCGGCCAGGTGGCGATCGAGCACGTCGAGCTGGCGCTTGACTTCCATCGCGTAGCGATTGATGGCGTACTCGATCTTCTCCGGCGCATAGGCGTAGAAATGCCCGAAGCCGCCGCCCAGGAACGGCGCGCTGCCCATCTGCCAGAACAGCCACGACAGGCACTCCGCGCGCGCGGCGCCGGCGGCCGGCAGGAACTCGCCGAACTTCTCCGCCAGGTGCAGCAGGATCGCGCCCGACTCGAACACGCGAACCGGCTCCGGGCCGCTGCGATCCACCAGCGCCGGGATCTTGGAATTCGGATTGGCCGCGACGAAGCCGCTGCCGAACTGGTCGCCCTCGTTGATGCGGATCAGCCAGGCGTCGTACTCCGCGCCGCGATGCCCGCGCGCCAGCAGCTCCTCCAGCATCACCGTCACCTTGACGCCGTTGGGCGTGGCCAGCGAATAGAGCTGCAGCGGGTGGCGCCCCACGGGCAGCGCCTTGTCGTGCGTCGCGCCGGCGATCGGCCGGTTGATGTTGGCGAAGCGGCCGCCGTTGTCCTTGTTCCAGGTCCAGACGGTGGGCGGCACGTAGGGGGATGAATCGTCCATGCAGGCGGTCTCCAGGCTGAGCCGCGACGGTACCCGAGACGCGGCGAACGTGCTGGCAGTGCGGGATCAGGCGGCCCGGCGCCTGCTGCCGATCATGAGCAGCCCCACACCCGACAGGATCACCGCCATCCCGGCCAACATGGGCGCGCTGACCGTCTCGCCCACGAACAGCACGCCCAGCCCCACCGCCACCACCGGGTTGACGTAGGCGTAGCTGGTGGCCAGCGCCGGCCGCGAGTGGCCGATGACGTAGACAAATGCGGTGTAGGCGACGATGGAGCCGAAGACGACCAGGTAGGCGAGCGCGAGCCATGAGGACAGCGGCACCGTCGCCACGTCCAGCCGCTCGCCGTGCAGCGCCGCCATCACGACCAGACTCGCGCCGCCGCCCAGCATCTGCACGGCGGCCGACATCGGGCCCTTGGGCAGGTCGAGCCGCGGTTGCAGCACGGTGGCGCCGGCCCACGACGCGCCCGCGACGAACAGCACCGCGACGTAGGCGGGGCTCGCGGCGGCGTGCAGGTCCAGGTTCAACAGCCCCATGCCGGCCAGGCCCAGCCCGATGCCCAGCCATTCGAGCAGGCGCGGCCGCACGCCGAACAGGCCCCAGGCGAACAGGATCGCGAAGACCGGCGTGCCCGCGATGATCAGCGCGGCCAGACCGGATGGCACGCGGGTCTCGGCGACGCACACGAGGCCGTTGCCCAGGCCCATCATCATGAAGCCGATCAACGCGCCGCTGCGCCATTGCCGCCACGTCGGCCATGGCGCGCCGCGCCACTTCAGGAAGGCGAGCAGGATCGGGCCGGCGCAGAAATTGCGGATCGCCGACGAGATCAACGGCGGGATGCCGTCGACGACGAAATGGATGGCCAGGTACGTCGAGCCCCAGACGACGTAGACGATGGCGAGGCAGGCGACGAGCAGCGTGGAGCGCGAGGGGTTCGGCATGGAGCGCCGAGTGGAACAGAAACGCGCCGGCCCTTGCCCGCCGCGGACTACTCCACGGCACGCAAGGGCCGGCCGCTGGCGATGCGCGCCTACTTCAGGTCGTAGCGATCCAGGTTCATGACCTTCGCCCAGGCGGCGACGAAATCGCGCACGAACTTGCCCTGCGCGTCGCTCGCGGCGTAGACCTCCGCGATCGCGCGCAGCTGCGAGTTCGAGCCGAAGACGAGGTCGACGACGGTGCCCGTCCACTTGGTCTCGTCGGTCTTGCGGTCGCGGCCTTCCAGCACGCCCTCGGTGGCCGACTTCTGCCAGCGCGTGCGCATGTCGAGCAGGTTGACGAAGAAGTCGTTCGACAACGTGCCCGGGCACTTCGTGAACACGCCAAAGGCGGTGTGGCCGACGTTGGCGTCGAGCGTGCGCAGGCCGCCGATCAGCACGGTCATCTCGGGCGCCGTCAGCGTCAGCAGCTGCGCCTTGTCGATCAGCAGCTCGGCGGCGTGGCCCTCGAGGCCGGCGCGCAGGTAGTTGCGGAAGCCGTCGGCGTGCGGCTCCAGCGGCTCGAACGAGGCGACGTCCGTCTGCGCCTGCGACGCGTCCGTGCGGCCCGGCGCGAAGGGCACGGTGACGTCGTGGCCGGCCTTCTTCGCGGCGTCCTCGACCGCCGCGTTGCCGGCCAGCACGATCAGGTCGGCGAGGGAGACCTTCTTGCCGCCGGACTGCGTGCCGTTGAAGTCGCGCTGGATGGCCTCGAGCTTGGCCAGCACCTTCGCGAGCTGCGCCGGCTGGTTGGCCGCCCAGTCCTTTTGCGGCGCGAGGCGGATGCGCGCGCCGTTGGCGCCGCCGCGCTTGTCGCCGCCGCGGAACGTCGACGCCGACGCCCACGCCGTGCTCACGAGCTCCGCGGTCGTCAGGCCCGACGCCCGCACCTTGGCCTTCAGTGACGCGACGTCCTGCTCGCTCACCAGCGGATGGTCGACCGCGGGAATCGGATCCTGCCAGAGCAATTCCTCGGCCGGCACCAGCGGGCCGAGATAGCGGGCGCGCGGGCCCATGTCGCGGTGCGTCAGCTTGAACCAGGCGCGCGCGAAGGCGTCGGCGAACTGCTGCGGGTCGGCCATGAAGCGGCGCGAGATCTTCTCGTAGGCCGGGTCGATGCGCAGCGCCATGTCGGCCGTCGTCATCATCGGTGCGTGGCGCTTGGCCGGGTCGTGCGCGTCGGGCACGGTGCCCGCGGCCGAATCGCCGACCGGCTTCCACTGGTGCGCGCCGGCCGGACTCTTCGTCAGTTCCCACTCGTTGCCGAACAGCGTCTCGAAGAAGCTCATGTCCCAGGTCGTGGGCGTCGCCGTCCAGGCGCCCTCGATGCCGCTGGTGATCGTGTGGAAGCCGCGGCCGGAGCCGAAGCTGTTGGCCCAGCCCAGGCCCTGCTCCTCGATGCTGGCACCTTCCGGCTCCGCGCCGACGTGCGCGGCCGGGCCGGCGCCATGGGCCTTGCCGAAGGTGTGGCCGCCGGCGACGAGGGCGACGGTCTCCTCGTCGTCCATCGCCATGCGGGCGAAGGTCTCGCGGATGTCGAAGCCGGAGCCCTTCGGATCGGGATTGCCGTTCGGACCTTCCGGGTTGACGTAGATCAGGCCCATCTGCACCGCGGCGAGCGGGTGCGCGAGCTCGCGATTCGTGCCATAGCGCTCGTCGCCGAGCCACGTCTTCTCCGGGCCCCAGTAGACCTCGAGGTGCGGCTCCCAGACGTCCGGACGGCCGCCGGCGAAGCCGAAGGTCTTGAAGCCCATCGATTCGAGGGCCACGTTGCCGGTCAGCACGATCAGGTCGGCCCACGACAGGTTGCGGCCGTACTTCTGCTTGATCGGCCACAGCAGGCGTCGCGCCTTGTCGAGGTTGCCGTTGTCGGGCCAGCTGTTGAGCGGCGCGAAGCGTTGCGCGCCAGTGCCGGCGCCGCCGCGCCCGTCGGAGACGCGATAGGTGCCCGCCGCGTGCCAGGCCATGCGGATGAACAGCGGGCCGTAGTGGCCATAGTCGGCCGGCCACCAGTCCTGCGAGTCCGTCATCAACGCCTTCAGGTCGACGATGACGGCATGCAGGTCGAGCTGCTTGAACGCCTCGGCGTAGTCGAACGACTCGCCCATGGGATCGGACTTGCCGGACTGCTGGTGCAGGATGTCGAGATTGAGCTGGTTGGGCCACCAGTCGGCGTTGCGCGGGGCGTTGGCGACGGCGTGCTGGCGGACGCCGCTCGAGAAGGGGCACTTCGCTTGTTCGGACATGCGTGATCTCCTGGATCTGGTCGATCTGTGAATGCGCGGCGACCGGGGCGCACCGCGCGAGGCCTTGACTGTCGTTCTTCCGATTTTGTTAGGCCAATTAATCCTTGTTAGAGACTCGATAGTCAAAAGCTTTCATGACCCGGCAGGCCATTGGCTTGACCGGCCGGGACATTCGGTCGTCCCTGGTCGAGCAGCCCGTCCCGCCGCCCTCCCGATTGCATAGACTGCGCGCTCGTCGTCGCCACCGGAGCTTCCCGTGCCTGTCTTCCGCCGCCTGTCCGCCTGGATCGCCACGCTCGCGTTCGCCGCCGCCGCGAGCGCGCCGATGGCGACGCCCGCCGCCGAGCCCGTCAAACCGGCCGCGGCGTCCAGCCGGCTCGACGAGATCCTCGCCCGCGGCGTGCTGCGCGTGGGCACCACCGGCGACTACAAGCCGTTCACCTCCCGCGTCGGCAACGGCGGCTTCATCGGCCTGGACGTCGCGCTGGCCGGCGACCTGGCGAAGTCGCTGGGCGTGAAGCTGCAACTCGTGCCCACGACGTGGGGCGCGATGATGGCCGACCTCGGCGACGACCGCTTCGACCTGGCGATGGGCGGCGTCTCGGTCTCGCTCGAGCGCCAGAAGAGGGCCTGGTTCTCGATCCCGTACCTGCGCGACGGCAAGACGCCGATCGCGCGCTGCGAGGATGCACGCAAATACCAGACGCTGGCCGACATCGACCGCCCCGAGGTGCGCCTGATCGTCAACCCCGGCGGCACCAACGAGCGCTTCGCGCGCGCGCAGGCGCCGCATGCGACGCTGACGGTGTTTCCGGACAACGTGACGATCTTCGACCGCATCGTCGCGGGCCAGGCCGACGTGATGATCACCGACGCCATCGAGGCCCGCCTGCAGCAGCGCTTGCACCCGAAGCTGTGCGCGATCCATCCCGAGGCGCCGTTCGACTTCTCCGAAAAGGCCGTGCTGCTGCCGCGCGACGTCGCGCTGAAGGCCTACGTCGACCAGTGGCTGCACCAGGCCATCGAGAGCGGCGCGTTCGCGCGCGCCGACGAGCAGTGGCTGGCGTACCCCTGGGGCATCGAGTCGCTGCGCGCGGCGATCGACGCCCGCCTGCTGCTGGCGCCCGACGTCGCGCAGTTCAAGTGGAACCACCACATCGCCATCGAGGACCTGCCGCGCGAGGCGCAGGTCATCGCCGCGCTGGGCCACCGGGCGAGCCAGCTGGGCGTGCCTCAGCCCTGGGCCGAGGCGTTCTTCCGTGCGCAGATCGAGGCCTCGAAGACCGCGCAGAACGAGCTGTTCCAGGGCTGGGACGTGTTCAAGCGCGGCCAGTTTCCCGATGCGCCGGATCTCGTCACGGTGACGCGCCCGAAGCTCGACCAGCTGACCGAGCAGCTGCTGCACGCGCTCGCCGAGAACTGGGCCGTGCTGAGCGACCCGAAGCGGCGCGACGACGTCCTGCGGGCGATGCAGCCGATGCAGGCCGACGACATCAGCACCAAGGCGGTCGCCGAGGCGATCGCGCCGCTGGGTCGCTGAGCCCACAAAGAGAAAAAGCAGCCGGCTGGCTGCTTTTCTGCGGTGTCCGGCGCCGTGGCGCAGGACGGGCCGAGCACGCTCAGTCGCGGGCGCGGCGCTTGACCAGGAAGCCCATCAGGCCGAGGCCGGCGAGCAGCAGGGCCATGTTGGCGGGCTCGGGGACGGCCGGCAGCGGGCCGGTGTCGGACGGGGCCTGGATCGTCACGTTGTAGCTGGTGCCGATCGGGGTCGCGACGGATCCACTGACTTCGAAGAAGTAGCTGCCCATTGCCAGGTTGCTGAATGTCGTCGACTGGATGGGGGTGCCAGCGAAGGAGAACAGGCCACCCACGGCGGTCGTCGGGTCGCTCACGCCACCGGTCGACGTGCCCGTGTAGAGCATGAAGTCGGCGGTGCTGGCGCCAACGGCCGGGCCTTGGTATGTGTTCCCGCTGACGTTCAGATCGGAGACGGCGTCGAGCTGGAAGTTGTACACGTAGTCGAACGTCGGCGTGGTGCCGGCGGGGCCGTCCTGCACGAACGCGGTGTACAGCTGCGGCCCGAGAACCGGGTTGTTGGCCAGCGCGGTGTCGGTCGCGGCGTCGTACAGCGTGCCGACGGTGGCGGCGGAGGCAGCGCCGCCGGCCATCGCCAGTGCGAGCGCGACGAGGGTTGTGTTCAGTTTCATGAAAATCTTCTCCTAGCTGGGTTTAAGGGGTAGAGCAGAGCTGTTGGGATCGAATTGCCTGTAACCCATTGCAACCCTCGTTCCCGCGGTCGTCAATCGGCGACATATCGCTTTCCCCTACCTTGTATTGGGGGGGCTCCCAGGCAAGTCGCACCCCTGCGAGGCATTTCTGCTCATCAATAGCGCCACTTTTTAGCTGAAGTCACTGGTTAGGGTGCGTGGCTCGCGCAGGATCCCCTCCGGGACGCACGGCGTGAATAAATTTGCTGCATCGCATCAATAACGGTGACATGCGTCGCCATTCCTTGCCGAGATTCGAATAGAGGCCTGATTCTTTTAACCCGTACTGCCGAGTTTCGAATCTGTGCCGTTCGAACTGCAAAAGCCAGCCAGCTTTTCGCTCTAGGGGAGATCGCCGCGCCTCGATCCAGACAAGACGCCAGCGACATTTCAGCGGTCGCTTCAGAGAATTTAATTTTCGTGCCCGCGCCGCAATTCAAGTCTGCTCTATAAAACTCAACAGGTGATTTGTCGCCAAGGGGCAACAAGAAACTCCCCGAGAGGCCTGACAAATACTATCAAGCACAAAGAATCAGTCCGTTTTCACTCGATTTTGCTCGGCAGTGGTGTGACATTTGCACCAAAAACGCACAATCGCTGTCGAGCTGCATGTTGTTGCATCTTTGCGAATGGTCGAGTAGATACTTCGGTAATATTCACCTGTCGTTGCAAGACGGCAACCCATCAAGTCGCGTCCGATACTCATCTGTCTCGGGCACGACGCACTCGCTGCTCTGGCGCGTCTTTGACGCATCAACAGCGCCTGGCGGCTGGTCCCTTCGTGGTCCGGGCTGCTTGTCCATACCCGGCGCGCCGGTGTCATGGCGTGCTGTTCCCCGACGCCCTTGCGGCGCTGGGATCGTCGCGCCACTCACCGACCGCGATGACTTCAGCGCATTAAAGGATCGGCTTTGAATCATTTCGCCCTCGCTCAGAAAGCCAGCCCCACCCTGGCTCTTTCCGTTGTCCTCCTCGCCTGCCTGACGGCTTGCGGCGGCGGCTCCAGCCCCGACCAGACGGCCCAGCCCGCCAGCGTCTCCGACACTACGCTGTCGACAACGCCATCGACCGACAGCAGCGCACTCGACAGCACGGTCGCCGCCGCGCTCGCCACGACCTCGGTGCAACCCGCATACCACATGGCGCCGGCGCTGCTCGACGAGCCCGACCAGTCCGACGTCGGCGGCACCAACGCCTCGGCGCACCAGGCCCCGAAGAGCTTCCGGGTCGATGCCGACATCGCCGGCATCGACACCGCCCGCCTGTCGCGCCAAGTGCTGGCGCAGCGCATCGCCGACGCGTCCAAGGCGCGCATCGCCTCCGCGAACAGCGACACGAGCACCGCGCCGCAGGCCACCGCCATCATCGGCGCCGTCCACACGCCGGCCCAGATCCGCGCCGCCTACGGCCTGCCGGCGCTGCCGGCCGCCGGGACCACGATCGATGCCGCCATGGCCGCCACGCTCGGCGCCGGCCAGACGATCTACCTCGTCGACGCCTATCACGACGCCACCGCGCTGTCCGACCTGAACGCATTCTCGACGAAGTTCGGCCTGCCGACCTGCACCAACGTCGCGATCGCCACGAGCGCCACGCTGCCCCTGGCGACGCCGCCGTCGAGCTGCACGTTCTCGCAGGTCACGTCGACGAGCCTGGGCATGATGTCGCCGACCGTCCCGGCGTCCAACGCGACGTGGGCGCCGGAAAGCAAGCTCGACGTGCAATGGGCGCACGCGATCGCGCCGCTCGCGCGCATCGTGCTGATCGAGATGCCCACCTCGATGTCCACCGACATCCTTGGCGCCAACCTGGTCGCTCGCAAGCTGGGCCCGGGTGTCGTGTCGATGAGCTTCGGCTCGGCCGAAGCCGGCTGGGTGGCGAGCGTCGACTACTACTTCGCCGGCACGGGCATGACCTACGTCGCGGCGGCTGGCGACTCCGGCTCCGAGGTGCTTTGGCCGGCCGTCTCGCCCAACGTCGTCGCCGTTGGCGGCACCAGCCTCAACTGGTCGGGCTCGGGCACGCGCTACGAAGCGGCCTGGAAGGGTACCGGCGGCGGCATGAGCGCCTACGAAGTCCTGCCGTCATGGCAGAACGGCGTGACGCCGGCCGGCGGCAGCAAGCTCGCCCGCCGTGCGGTCCCGGACGTCTCGTTCAACGCAGATCCGATGACCGGCGAATACGTCGCGCTGACGCTGCCGGGCGCCGCCACGGTCTGGAGCGCCTACGGCGGCACCAGCATCGCCGCGCCGCAGTGGGCCGGCGTGATCGCGGTGGCCAACGCCGTGCGCGCCGCCAACGCCAAGGCGGCGCTGGGCGACATCCACTCGACGCTCTACACGTCGATCGCCGCCGTGCCGGGCACCTACGCGGCGACGATGGGCGACGTCATCGACGGCACGAACGGCACGTGTGCCACCTGCCGCGCAGGCACGGGCTTCGACGAGGCGACCGGCCTGGGCACGCCCAACGCCACGCAGTTGGTGGCCCTGCTGAGCGGGACATCCGTTCCCCTGGCCACGACCTCCGCGGCGCCGACGGTGCCGGGCGGCTCCTTCACCGGCAAGGTCGGCACGGCGCTGAGCCAGTCGCTGAACGTCACGGCTCCGTCGGGCACCACGATCAGCTATGCGCTGACCGGCGCGCCAAGCGGCCTCACGGTCGACGCCACCGGCACGCTGAAGTGGGCCACGCCCGTCGCCGGCAGCTACTCGTTCTCCGCCAAGGCCAGCACGGCCGCGGGCGCCTCGGCCAGCGCCACGTACTCGCTGAAGGTCATCGCCGCGACGGCGCCGACGTTCTCCAGCACTGGCAAGTTCGCCGGCACGGCGGGCACCGCGTTCGCGGCCACGCTGTCCGCCACGAACCCGAACGCCTCCACGCTCGCCTACAGCGTCTCCGGCGCGCCCGCCGGCCTGGCGGTCAGCAGCGCCGGCAGCCTCAGCTGGGCCGCGCCGGTGGCCGGCAGCTACACGTTCGTCGCGACGGTCACGGACAGCTACGGCTACTCGTCGACGCAGACCGAGACGCTGACGGTCACCGCTGCCCCGGTCGTCGTGACCAATCACGCGCCGACGCTGGCCTCGGCGACGTACTCCTTCAAGGCGGGCACCGAGTTCTCCACCATGTTCACCGGCAAGGACGTGGACGGCGGCTCGCTGACCTACACCGTCACCGGCGCTCCGGCGGGCTTCAACCTGTTCAGCTCCGGCTTTGCCTACTGGGTCGTGACGGTCAAGGGCACGTATGCCCTGAACGTCACCGTGCACGACAGCAAGGGCGCGACCGGCAGCGCCGTCATCACGCTGATCGTCTCGTAACCGGCCCCGCGCGCGTCACGCACGCGCGCACGGCCACCTGCACGCCCGCCTCGCGCGGGCGTCGTCGTTTCAGGCCGGCTGCAGCATCGCCCGATGCGTCGTCAGCGCGGCGCTGACGATCTCGCTGAGCCCCGCGCCGGCCTCGGTACCGACAGCGGCCAGGATCTGCGAGCGCATGCGCGGCTCCCAGAATTTCTTCACGTGCTCGGCGATGCCGGCCATGGCCTCGTCGCGGTCGGGCTGCGCGGCGAAGAACAGGCCGATCTTGTTGGCCATGACGATGAGGTTGTCCAGATCCATGGTCAGCGTGTCATCTGAAACGGTCGGCGCCGGCGTAGAGGACGAGGTCGTCGCGGCGCGCGAAGCCGGCGAGCGCGAGGCCCGCGCGGCGCGCCGTGTCGACCGCCCGCGAGGTCGGCGCGGACACGGCGATCAGCGCCGTCATGCCCGCGGCCACCGCCTTGCGCACCATCTCCACGCTGGCGCGGCTCGTGATGCAGCAGAAGCCGTCGCGCGCATCGACGCCGGCCTCGACCATCGCGCCGACGAGCTTGTCGAGCGCGTTGTGGCGGCCGACGTCCTCGCGCACGATCCGCACCGCGCCATCGAGCGAGCACCACGCGGCCGCGTGCGTGGCGCCGGTGCGCTGCTGCAGTGCCTGGTGCGACGGCATCGCCCGCAGCGCGTCGGCGATCGCCGGCGGCGACAGCGGCGTCGTGCACGCGGCCAGCGGCTGCAGCGGCGGTTCGACCTGCTCCAGGCTCTCGGTGCCGCACAGGCCGCAGCCGGTGCGCCCGGCCATCGAGCGGCGCTTGTCCTTCAGGCGCGCGAAGCAGGCGCCGGAGACTTCCATCTCGATGCGCATGCCGGCCGGATCGGGTACCACCTCCGTGCCGTACAGCTCGTCGGCGCGCGCCAGCAGGCCCTCGGTCAAGCCGAAGCCGAGCGCGAAGTCCTCCAGATCCAGCGGCGTCGCCAGCATCACCGCGTGCGAGATGCCGTTGAAGATCAGCGCGACGGGCACCTCGTCGGCGAGCCAGTCCTGCGACTCGGTGACCGCGCCGGCACGGCGCACGCGCACGTCCAGGCGCTGCGCGCCCGTCTCGTCGGCGGCGGGAAGGATCTCGGGTTTCATTTGCCCGTGACGGTGACGGCCGCGCCGAGCCGCGCATCGGCCAGGAAGCGTTCCTGGTCCTCGTTGAAGTCCTTGTAGGCGCGCTGCCAGGTCGACGGCTGAGCGACCGGCATCACCTGCACCGCGGTCACCTTGTACTCGGGGCAGTTGGTGGCCCAGTCGGAGCTGTCGGTGGTGATCACGTTGGCGCCGGACTCGGGGAAGTGGAACGTCGTGTAGACCACACCCGGCTGCACCTTCTCGGTGATGGTTGCGCGCAGCACGGTCTCGCCGGAGCGGCTGGTGATGCCGACCCAGTCGTCCTGCCGGACGCCGCGGTCGAGCGCGTCCTGCGGATGGATCTCGAGCCGGTCCTCGTCGTGCCATTGCGAGTTGTACGTGCGCCGCGTCTGCGCGCCCACGTTGTACTGCGACAGGATGCGGCCGGTGGTCAGCAGCAGCGGGAACTTGCGCGTCACCTTCTCGTCCGTGGCCACGTACTGCGTGATCACGAAGCGGCCCTTGCCGCGCACGAAGCGGTCGACGTGCATGATGTCCGTGCCGGCCTCGGCGGTGGAATCGTTGCACGGCCACTGCACGCTGCCCAGGCGATCGATCTTCTCGTAGCTGACGCCCGCGAAGGTCGGCGTCAGCGTCGCGATCTCCTGCATGATCTGCTCGGGATGCGTATACGCCATCGGGTATCCGAGCGCGTTGGCCAGCTTGACGGTGGCCTCCCAGTCGCCCAGCCCCGACAGCGGCGGCATCACCTTGCGCACGCGCGAGATGCGGCGCTCGGCGTTGGTGAACGTGCCGTCCTTTTCCAGGAAAGACGAGCCCGGCAGGAACACGTGCGCGTACTTGGCCGTCTCGTTGAGGAAGATGTCCTGCACGACGACGCATTCCATCGCCTGCAGCGCGCTGGAAACGTGCTGCGTGTCCGGATCGGACTGCACGATGTCCTCGCCCTGGCAGTACAGGCCCTTGAACGTGCCCGACAGCGCGGCGTCGAACATGTTGGGGATGCGCAGCCCCGGCTCGGGCTGGATCGTCACGCCCCAGGCCTTGCCGAACAGCTCGCGCACCTCGGCGCCGCCGACGTGGCGATAGCCCGGCAGCTCGTGCGGGAACGAGCCCATGTCGCACGAGCCCTGCACGTTGTTCTGGCCGCGCAGCGGGTTCACGCCGACGCCCTCGCGACCGACGTTGCCGGTGACCATCGCGAGGTTGGCGATGGCCATCACGGCGGTCGAGCCCTGCGAGTGCTCGGTCACGCCCAGGCCGTAGTAGATCGCGCCGTTGGGCCGCTTGCCGCCGGCGGCGATGGCGTCGGCGAGCGACTGCGCGGTGCCGTTCGCGGCGCCGCTCGCGTACAGGCGCGCGGCGCCGCGCACGAGCGCCGCGGGCACGCCGGTCTCGGTCTCGAAGGCCTCGGGCGAGTTCTCCGGCCGCGCGACGAACTCGCGCCACTGCGCGACGCTCTTGTCGTCGCAGCGCTCGGCGACGTACGCCGCGTCGTCCAGGCCTTCCGTGACGATCACGTGCGCCAGCGACGTGACCACGGCGACGTTGGTGCCGGGCCGCAGCTGCAGGTGGAAGTCGGCCTTGACGTGCGCACCCGCCACGAGATCGATGCGGCGCGGGTCGACGACGATCAGCCTGGCGCCCTGGCGCAGCCGCCGCTTCATGCGCGACGCGAACACGGGATGCGCCTCGCTCGGATTGGCGCCGATCACGATGATCACGTCGGCCTTGGCCACCGACTTGAAGGTCTGCGTGCCGGCCGACGTGCCGTAGGTCTGGCCCAGGCCGTAGCCGGTGGGCGAGTGGCAGACGCGGGCGCAGGTGTCGACGTTGTTGTTGCCGAAGGCCGCGCGCACCAGCTTTTGCACGAGGTAGGTTTCCTCGTTGGTGCAGCGGGACGACGTGATGCCGCCGATCGAGTCGCGGCCGAACGTGGCCTGCAGGCGCCTGAACTCCGACGCCGCGTGGTTGATCGCCTCGTCCCACGACACCTCGCGCCAGGGGTCGGTGATCTTCGCGCGGATCATCGGCTTGGTGACGCGATCCTTGTGCGTCGCGTAGCCCCAGGCGAAGCGGCCCTTCACGCACGAGTGCCCCTCGTTGGCCTTGCCGTCCTTCCACGGCGTCATGCGGATCACCTCGGTGCCCTTGACCTCGGCCCTGAAGCCGCAGCCCACGCCGCAGTAGGCGCAGGTCGTCGTGACGCTCTTGGTCGGCATGCCGAGGTGGATGATCGTCTTTTCCTGCAACGTCGCAGTCGGGCAGGCGCTCACGCAGGCACCGCAGCTGACGCACTCGCTCTCCATGAACGGCTCGTCCATGCCCGGCGACACGCGCGACTCGAAGCCGCGGCCCGAGATCGTCAGCGCGAACGTGCCCTGCGTCTCCTCGCAGGCGCGCACGCAGCGGTTGCAGACGATGCACTTGCTCGCGTCGTAGGTGAAGTACGGGTTGGACTCGTCCTTCTTCGCGTCGAGGTGGTTCTTGCCCTCGTAGCCGTAGCGCACCTCGCGCAGGCCGACGGCGCCGGCCATGTCCTGCAGCTCGCAGTCGCCGTTGGCGCTGCAGGTGAGGCAGTCGAGCGGGTGGTCGGAGATGTAGAGCTCCATCACGCCCTTGCGCAGCTTCGCGAGCCTGGCGCTCTGCGTGCGCACCGACATGCCGGCCTCGACCGGCGTCGTGCACGACGCGGGCGTGCCGCGGCGGCCGTCGATCTCCACCAGGCACAGCCGGCACGAGCCGAACGGCTCGAGCGAGTCGGTGGCGCACAGCTTGGGCACCTGGATGCCGGCGTCGATGGCGGCGCGCATCACCGACGTGCCCGCCGGCGCGCTGACCTCGACGCCGTCGATCTTCAACGTCACCGTCTGCGCCGACTCCCGCGCGGGCGTGCCCAGGTCGAGGTCGGGATGGGAATCGTTCAGGCTCAGCATCAGGGCTCTCCCGCCGCGGCTCGGCGCGGCAAGCCGAAGTCTTCAGGGTAGTGATCCAGCGCAGACAACACGGGGAACGGGGTCATGCCGCCCATCGCGCACAGGCTGCCGGACACCATCGTGTCGCACAGGTCGCGCAGCAGTTCCTCCTGCGCGCCTTTCAATGAGACCGGCGCCGCGACCAGACGTTCCACGACTTCGACGCCGCGCGTCGAGCCGATGCGGCACGGCGTGCACTTGCCGCAGGATTCGAGGGCGCAGAACTCGAACGCGTAGCGTGCGAGGCCGGCCAGGTTCGCGCCGTCGTCGTGCACCACGATCCCGCCGTGGCCGACGGTGGCGCCCACCGCCGCGTAGGCCTCGTAGTCGATCGGGACGTCCCACTGCGACTGCGGCACGTAGGCGCCCAGCGGGCCGCCCATCTGCACGGCCTTGATCGCCCGGCCGGACAGCGAGCCGCCGCCGAAGTCGAACAGCAGCTCGCGCAGCGTGACGCCGAACGGCGCCTCGACGAGCCCGCCGTGCCGGATGTTGCCCGCCAGCTGGAACGGCAACGTTCCGCGCGAGCGTCCGGCGCCGAACGCGTGGTAGGCGTGCGCGCCGTCGGCCAGGATGCGCGGCACGCTGGCGAGCGTGATGACGTTGTTGATGACGGTGGGCCAGCCGAACAGCCCTTCGATGGCCGGCAGCGGCGGCTTGGCGCGCACGACGCCGCGCCGGCCCTCGAGGCTTTCGAGCAGCGCCGTCTCCTCGCCGCAGACATAGGAGCCGGCGCCGCGGCGCACGTCCAGCCGGAACGCCGGGCCCTTGCCGCGCAACGCGGCGCCGATGTGGCCGGCGGCCGTCGCGCGCGCGACGGCCTCGCGCAGCGTGGCCTCGGCGTGCGGGTATTCGGAGCGGATGTAGATGACGCCATACGTGGCGCCGACCGCGACGGCCGCGATCGCCATGCCTTCGATCAGGCAGTACGGGTCGCCCTCCATCAGCATGCGGTCGGAGAACGTGCCGGAGTCGCCCTCGTCCGCGTTGCAGACGACGGCCTTGCGCGGCGCCTGGGCGGCGGCCACGGTCTTCCACTTGATGCCGGCCGGGAACGCGGCGCCGCCGCGGCCGCGCAGTCCGGATTCGAGCACATCGCCGACGACGGCGGTCGGCGCCATCGCCAGCGCCTTGTCGAGGCCGGTCCAGCCGCGGTGCGCGGCGTAGTCGTCCAGCGACAGCGGGTCGGTGAGGCCGACGCGCGCGAAGGTGATGCGCTGCTGCTTCGCGAAGTACGGCAGCGCCTCGATGAGACCCAGGCGCGACGGATGCGCGACGAGCGCGTCCGACAAGCCATCGAGCGCGGTGGATTCGTCGAGCAGGCCGGCGTCCACGAGGCCCGGGATGTCCGCGACCTGCACCGGCCCGAACGCCACGCGGCCGGCCGGCGTCGCGACCTCGAGCAGCGGCTCCAGCCACAGCAGCCCGCGCGAGCCGTTGCGCACGAGGTTCAGCGGCAGGCCGCGCTGGGCGGCGAGGGCGATCAGTGCGTCGACGACGTCATCCGCGCCGGCGGCCAGGGCCGCGGCATCGCGCGGGATCCAGACCGTCGGGGCGCTCATGTCGTTCCTTCGAAGCGGCTGGCCCAGTCGTCGACCGTCGCCGCGGACACCCGCGCGCGCAGCTTGTCGTCGACCATCGCGGCTGGCCCGGTGGCGCACAGCCCCAGGCAGTAGACGGGTTCGAGGGTGACCGCGCCGTCCGCGCGCGTCGCGCCGGGCGCGCACGCGAGACGCGCGCTCGCGTGGGCCATCAAAGCCTCGGCGCCGTTGGCGCGGCAGGCCTCGGCCTGGCAGATCTGCACCACGTGGCGGCCCGCGGGGGCGCTGCGGAAGTGGTGGTAGTACGTGATGACGCCGTGAACCTCGGCCCTCGACAGGCTGAGCGCGGCGGCGATCTCGGGGACGAGCGGCTGCGGCACGAAGCCGAGCGCGTCCTGGAGGTGGTGGAGGACGGGCAGCAGCGCGGACGCGCTGCCGCCGGGAACCTCGGCCGGAACGTCCGGCAGGTGAAGCGCGAGCGCCTGCGTCAGCAGCTCGCGCTCCGGGGCCGTCGCCGCGGGGCCTTGCGGCGCCCGCGGTGCGGACCCTCGGGGCATGCCCCGCAGGTCGTCAGTTGAAGAACTTCGAGACACTGGCGAGCGTCATCCAGACGCCCCACGCAAGAGGGATCCCGACGGCAGCCCATGCGAGCACCAGGGTGACCGGGCTGCTCGCGCCGGTGTCGACCGGCGCGCCGGTCACGGCCGTGGCCGCGGCGCGTTCATGGGCGAGACGCCGTTCCTCGGCCAGTTCGGCGTCCGTCATGAAGTACTTCTGGTCCACCGGCTTGATCAGCAGGTTGGCGATCAAGCCGATCACCAGGAATCCGACCAGGATGTACATCGTCTGGTTGTAGACCTGCTCGCGCGGGATGCCCAGGCCCAGCTGGTAGTCGCGCATGTAGTTGACGACGACCGGGCCCAGGATGCCGGCGGTCGACCAGGCCGTCAGCAGCCGGCCGTGGATCGCGCCCACCATCTGCGTGCCGAACAGGTCGGACAGGTAGGCCGGCACCGTGGCGAAGCCGCCGCCGTACATGCTCACGATGATGCAGACCGCGCCGACGAAGGCCAGCTTCGAGCCGGCTGCGGCGCTGCTGGGCAGGCTGGCGTAGAGCAGGCCGCCCAGTACGAAGAACACGAAGTACGTGGCCTTGCGCCCGAGCTTGTCGGAGAGGCTGGCCCAGAAGAAGCGGCCGCCGATGTTGAACAGGCTCAGCAGCGCGGCGAAGCCCGCGGCGATGCCGGCGATGGCCGTCAGTTGGGTCTTGTCCAATTCGGCAAACCGCTTGTCGAGCCCGAGCAGATGGCCGCCGAAGATTTCCTGCAGCATGGGGCTGGCCAGGCCCAGCACGCCGATGCCCGCCGACACGTTCATCGTGAGCACCAGCCAGACCAGCCAGAACTGCGGGATGCCCCAGATCTTCTTCACGTGTACGTGGCCGCGCGTGATCATCGTGTCGTTCGCGGCGGCTGCCGGAGGGGTCCAGCCGGCCGGCTTCCAGCCCGAGACCGGCACGCGATAGCCGAACGCGCCACCCATCATGAACACGAAATAGATCGCCGCCATGACCAGGAAGGTCTGCATGACGCCGACATCGGTCGGCGAGGCGAAGTGCTTCATCAGCATCGCGGCCAGCGGCGAGCCGATCATCGCGCCGCCGCCGAAGCCCATGATGGCCATGCCGGTGGCCATGCCGCGCCTGTCCGGGAACCACTTGATCAGCGTCGACACGGGCGAGATGTATCCAAGCCCCAGGCCGACGCCGCCGATCACTCCGGAGCCCAGCAGCATCATCCAGAACTGGTGCGCCTGGATGCCGAAGGCCGAGATCACCATGCCGCCGGCCCAGCAGAGCGCCGCGACGACGCCGGCCTTGCGCGGGCCGACGTGTTCCAGCCAGCCGCCCCACAGGGCCGCGGAGCAGCCCAGGATGACGAAGAAGAGCGTGTACATCCAGCCCAGCGTGGACACCTGCCAGTCGCAGGAGGTGGTCGTCAGCTGCCCGATGAACCCGATGTCCTTCGGACACACCAGCGAACTCTTGATACCGATGGCCTTGCTCAGCGGCAGCCAGAACACGGAGAAGCCGTAGGCCATGCCGATGCACAGGTGGATGGCGAGCGCCGCGGGCGGGAGCAGCCAGCGGTTGTAGCCTGGCCCGGCGATGGTGCGTTCTTTCGAGAGCCAGCCCCCGGACGAAGGCGCGGCCTCGGAGCCGTTCATGACGGTAGACATCTTGATCCTTTTTATGACCTGCGGGCATCGATCGTCGTTGTCCCAACACCGACGACTGCCCGACTGTAAGTATCCCGTGGGGAGCGTTGCAATATGCGGTCGAGCTCTAAATACGAACCCTAAGGATTGACCACTTCCAATCCCGCACTTCGACACCGCGGCGCTTTGATTTAGGAGGTCGCGATGCTGCGTTGCGTCACGAATCGACATCTGCGGGGCCTGTACCTTTTGTTGCATTGAGGCCGGGCAGCGCGATGGCTAAAAGAGACATCCCTAGACAGGCCGGGCGACTACCTCGCGGGGCATCCGAACCGTCGCGTAGCGAGACCAGCAAAATCGCCACAATCGGGCATTGACACGTGCTCACGGTCGAGCAAGAGCGCGCGTTGTGTGCGTTGCAGAACGGCCGAGGAAAGTTCGCAGGGAGTGAACCGCGACCGTCTCGCGACGACCGCGATTCGTGCGGACCGCCCGGCGCGCGCCGCGTCATCCGGTGACTTCGTGCACATCCCGTCGCGACTCGGCCATGCGATGCCGATTGCATTGACGGCGCGATCGCCTATCGTCGGCGCGAGGTTCTCAATAGCGATGCACAAGATCTCCATCCGTCCCCAGTGGACGATCTCCCACGACGGCGGCGACGCGCTCGGACCGCGCCTGATCGACCTGCTGGTCTGCGTGGCCGAGACGGGCAGCATCGCGGCGGCGTGCCAGCGCGCCGGCCTGTCGTACCGCCACGCCTGGGACACGATCCGCCACGGCGAAACCTGGTTCGGCGCGCCGCTGCTGCAGATGGAGCGCGGCCGCGGCTCGCGCCTGACGCCGCTGGGCGACAAGCTGGTGTGGGCCGACCGCCGCATCGCCGCGCGGCTGGCGCCCGCGCTCGACACGCTGGCGTCCGAGCTCGAGGTCGAGCTGCAGCGCGTCATCGCGCCGCCGCAGCGCCTGCTGCGCATCCACGCGAGCCATGGCTTCGCCATCGAGAAGCTGATGGCGATGCTGCGCACCGCGGGCGTCGACGTCGAGCGCGTCTACACCAACAGCCAGGACGCCGCGGCCTCGCTGCACGACGGCGCGAGCGACCTGGCGTGCTTCCACGTGCCGCACGGCGCGCTCGAGGCGCGCGGCTGGGAGTTCTATGCGCACTGGCTCGACCCGCAGGAGCACGTCGTCGTCGACATCACCGACCGCACGCAGGGCCTGATGGTGGCGCCGGGCAATCCGCTGCGCGTGCAGGGGCTGGCCGACCTCGCGCGGCCGGGGCTGCGCTTCATCAACCGCCAGCGCGGCTCGGGCACGCGCTTCCTGCTCGATGCGCTGCTCGCGGCGGCCGACGTCGACACCGGCGCGATCGTCGGCTACGAGCACGGCGAGTTCACGCATGCCGCGGTCGCCGCGTTCATCGGCAGCGGCATGGCCGACGTCGGCTTCGGCCTCGAACGGCCGGCGCGCCACTTCAAGCTGGACTTCATCCCGCTGGCCACCGAACGCTACTTCGCGATCTGCCGTCGCGACGCGCTCGCGCGGCCCGAGATCGAGCAGGTGCTGGCGATCCTGCGCAGCGACGCGTTCCGCGCCGAGGTGGACGCACTGCCCGGCTACCAGGCGCGCGACTGCGGCGCCGTGCACCTGCTGGCCGACGTGCTGGCCGCCGCCGGGCTCGGCTGAGGCCTTTTCAGGCGGCCTCGGCCTGCAGCTTCTCGCCCCAGGCCTTCAGCGCCTTGAGCACCGGCCGCACCTCGCGGCCCTTCGCGGTGAGCACGTATTCCATGCGCGGCGGATGCTGTTCGTATTGGCGGCGCTCGATCAGGCCCTGCTCCTCCAGCGACGACAGGCGCGCGGACAGCGTGTTGGGCGCGCAGCCGTGCAGCGCGTCGAGCAGGTCCTGGAAGCGGCGCGACGGGTTGCGCGTGAGGTCGCGCAGGATCAGCAGCGTCCACTTCTCGCCGATCACGTCGAGCGCGCGGGCGACGGGGCAAAGCGGATCCGAATACAGGCGGGCCATGCCCCATGATACCAAAGTCACTTCCGTTCGCGTAGTCACTATTTTTTGTATAGTGACTATCGCCAGACGAAATTTCGGCCGCCGTGCCGGCCGCCTTCACCACCGACCAAGGACATCATCATGGAACTCCAAGACAAGACCGCCCTGATCACCGGCGGCAACAGCGGCATCGGCCTCGCGACCGCGCGCCTCCTGCTCGCGCAGGGCGCGCGCGTGGCGATCACCGGACGCGACCGCGCCAAGCTCGACGAGGCGGCCACCGAACTCGGCGGCGACGTGCTGGCGCTGCAGGCCGACCTCAACAACTCCGACGACCTCGCGGCGGTCGCCAGCGCCGTCGGCAAGGCGTTCGGCACGCTCGACATCCTGTTCGCCAACGCGGGCATCTCCGGCCCGACGCCGCTCGGCTCGACGACCTACGAGGCCTTCCGCGCCATCGTCGACACCAACCTGACGGCGGTCTTCTTCACCGTGCAATCGGTGCTGCCGCTGCTGAGGGAAGGCAGCGCCATCGTGCTGAACGGCTCGGTGATGCGCGAGCTCGCGGTCGGCGGGACGGCCGCCTATTCGGCGACCAAGGCCGGCGTCACCGGCATGGCCAAGGTGTTCGCGACCGAGCTGGCGCCGCGCGGCATCCGCGTCAACACGGTGATCCCGGGCGCGACGCGCACGCCGATCTGGACGCGCGGCGCGCGCGCCGGCGCCACGCTGGACGCCACCGAGGCCCACCTCGCGCCACGCATCCCGCTGGGACGTCTTGCCGAAGCCGAGGAGGTCGCCAACGCGGTCGTGTTCCTGGCGTCGCCGCTGTCGTCGGGCATGACGGCGGCGGAGATCGTCGTCGACGGCGGCACCATCGGCGCGCCGTCGGGCGGCAAGATCTTCCGAAGCTGATTCAGCGCCAGGTGCGGTCTGGCAGCGCCGCGAGGAACGCCGGGCCACACCCTTTCAGGCGCACGTAGCGGTCGTCGATGCGATGGGGAATCACGAGCCGGTTGAGCGTGACGGTCGCGATGAGCCAGGGCAACACGAGCACCATCAGGGCCACGCCGAATGCACTCGATTGCTGGGTCGCGGCGCAGAAGCCGAGCGCCAGCATCAGGGCGAAGCCGCCCCAGCCGATGATGCGGCCCCACAGCACGCGTTTCTGGTGCCGCTCGCACAGGCCGATCTCCACGGTCGCCTTCTTGCGCACGATCATCGCGACGATCACGTAGAGCAGCACGGCCAGCAGGATCAGCAAGTACCAACCGGGCGGATGCCATGTCAGCTTTTGCCGGCGCCCCGGCGCCACCGCCGGCTCGTTGCACTTGATGCAACGGTGCGGGAACTGGCTGCCCTTGCGCATCGCGAGCACCTTGCCCTCCCGCCACATCTCGGTGTCCATGCCGTCGTGGTCCCTCAGCACCGCCTTGGGCGGCGCATAGCGATTCGTCGTTGTCATTCGATGTCCCTGAATTCGCCGTCCCGCGAACCCGGTCATGGTGTGCGCATCGCAGCGCCGGGATTGTAGAAGCGCTCAGCGCGCGTTGAGCACGTCCAGCGCGCTGACCGGCGGCGCCGCGTTGCCCCACGCGCTGCGCACGTAGCTCGCCAGCACCGCGATCTCCTCGTCCTTCAGCGCCGGCCCGAACGGCGGCATCCCGTAGGGCCGCGGATCGCCGGCGGTCGTCGGCGGAAAGCCGCCGTTGACGACGATGTGGATCAGGTTGGCCGACGTGTCGAGCAGCACCTTGCGGTTGCCCGCCAACGGCACGTAGACCACGCCGTTCGGGCCGCTGCCGCCCTCGCCGTTGGCGCCGTGGCAGGCGGCGCAGTGATCCTTGTAGAGCGCCTCGCCGTGCGCCTGCACCGCCTTGTCGACGGCGATCGCCGCACGCGCGTGCGGCGGCGTCTGCGGCAGGCTCTTGAGGAATTCGGCCATCGCGCCGATGTCGGCGTCGTTCAGGTACTGCGTGCTGCGGAACACCACCTCGGCCATCGGCCCGAGCGCCGCGCCGCGCGGCGTCAGGCCCGTCTTGAGCAGCGCGGCGACGTCGGCCGTCGACCAGTCGGCGACGCCGGCCTCGGCGCTCGACGCCAGCGACGGCGCGTACCAGTTCTGCAGCGGGATCAGGCCGCCGCTCAGCTCGAGGCTGTCGCGCGTGGCGCCGAACGCGTTGCGCGGCGAATGGCAGGCGGCGCAGTGGCCCAGCGATCGCACGAGATAGGCGCCGCGGTTCCATTGCATCGAGCGCTCGACCACCGGCTCGTAGACGCCCGGCGAGAAGAACAGCGCGCGCCAGACCGCCAGCGACGGCTGCAGGTCGTACGGGAAGCGCAGCGCGTGCGGCCGGTTGACCTGCGTGACCGGCACCTGCGAGCGCAGGAATGCGAACAGCGCATCGGCGTCGGCACGGGTGATCTCGGTGAAGTTCGGATACGGGAACGCCGGATACAGCAGGCGGCCGTCGGCGGAGCGCCCGTTGTGCAGCGCGCGCCAGAACTGCGCGGCCGACCAGGTGCCGATGCCGGTCTTCGCGTCCGGCGTGAGGTTGCTCGCGAACACCGTGCCGAACGGCGTGGCGATGCCCTTGCCACCGGCGAACGCCGCGCCGCCGCGGTCGGTGTGGCACGCGGCGCAGTTGCCGGCACGCGCCAGGTAGGCCCCGCGCGCGACCTGCTCGGGCGTCGCGACAAAGGAGTTGGCGTCGCCGGTGAGCGGATCCTCGCCGGCGACGTTGAGCCACGCGACCAGTCCCGCCGCGACGAGCAGCAGCACGACCAGCAAGGCCCCTACGCGCGGCCAGGTCAGGCGCGGCGCCTTCATTGCGGCACGCTCCCGCACGCGATCGGCAGCGGCCGCGCGAGCGTGTCGGCGGCCGCCGGGCCGACGGCCACCGGCTGCGACGACAGCCACGTGGCGACCGCGGTGATGTCGACCGGCGTCAGCGAGGTCGCCACCTTGGCCATGCAATCGGGCGCAAGCGCCTTGCGCTGCCCGGTGCGCCAGGCGCCGAACTGTTCGACGAGATAGCCGCGCGGCAGGCCCAGCAGGCCGGGAATGGCCGGCAGCACGCCGGTCATCGCGGCGCCGTGGCACTGCACGCAGGCCGGGATGCCGTGCGCCGCGTCGCCCTGGCGCACCAGCGCCTCGCCGCGCGCGATCTCGTCGGCCGGCGCGCCCACCGTCTGCGGCGGCGCGTAGGGCAGGTCCAGCGAGGCGAAGTAGTCGGCGATCTCGTGCAGGTAGTCGTCCGACATCTGCTCGACGAAGTAGGTCATCGTCGGATACGCACGCCGGCCGCTGCGAAAGTTGTCCAGCTGGTTGTACAGATAGCCCGCCGGCTTGCCCGCGATGCGCGGGAAGAAGCCCTGCTGCGTCGCCCGGCCTTCCTTGCCATGACAGGCGCTGCAGGGCTGCATGCGCTGGGCCATGGTGTCGGGCACCGTCGCCGGCGCACCGGCCATTGCAGCGGACATCGTCGTCGCGACGAAGAACGCGATGGCGCGACGCAGCAGCTTCCAGGTTTGAGCGAATCCGGGCATGAGCCCGCTACTGTGCGCCCGTTCGCACCGCTTGGACAGTCTCGCTTACCGCAGTGCCTTTCGGATCAAGCCTTCGTCCATGGGAAACCACGCTTGTAGCGTTGCAGCATCTGCGCGTTGCCCTGCTCGAAGAACTCCTTCGTCACCGAGCCAACGTTTCCGCCGAGGCAATACTGCACGGAGTATCGGCCGGTGCAGTCGAACGCCGCGAAGTTCTGCATCATCACCTGCGCGAACACGCGGTCCTGGCCCCACTTGCCGTGCCACACGTGCGCGCTCTGCAGCAGCACGTCGCGGCGGATGCAGTACGAGTTGGTGTCGATCAGGTGCGCCTTCGTGAACGCCGGCCACTTGCCCAGGCTCTCGCAGTCGTCGCGGCAGATGAACTCCCCGTCGGACGTGCAGATGTTGCGCAGGCTGTAGCACCACTGCAGGCGGCGCGCGGCGATCAGGTCCACGCACTGCGCGACGTGATCGGGCGCGAGGAAGTTGTCCTGGTCGAGGAACAGCACGTGGTCCTCGTCGACCAGGTGCGCGAACGCGGCGTAGATGCGGTGGCCGTAGAAGCCGTCGGCGCCGACGTTGCGCGGCAGCACGCACACCGGCACGTCCAGCCCTTGCAGGGCGGCGTCGACCTGCGCGCGGAACTGCGGTCCGTCGCAGACGACATAGCAGGCAGTCGGCGAGGTCTGCGCGAGCACGCTGTCGACAGCGCGACGCAGCGACGGCGCACCCGTCGTGGGGATCAGGACGACGCTGCTCATCCGGCGAGCCGCTCGTCGACCAGCTCGATCCAGTGCCGCACCGGCGTCGCGGTGCCGGACTGCAGGTGCGAGATGCAGCCGATGTTGGCCGACACGATCGCGCGCGGCTCCGGCTGCGCGGCCGCGAGCGCGGCCAGCTTGCGATCGCGCAGCTGCTGGGCGATCGCCGGCTGCAGCACGGCGTAGGTGCCGGCCGAGCCGCAGCACAGGTGGCTCTCGGTCGCGGCGAGGCTGACGTCGAAGTCGAACGCCGTCAGCATCTGCTCGACGCCGCCGCGCAGCTGCTGGCCGTGCTGCAGCGTGCACGGCGGATGGAACACCAGCGGCACGCCCGGTGCGTGCTCGGGCGCCGTCGCGCCGCGGCGCTCGCGCACGCCCTGCCAGTGCGCCAGCAGCGCGGGCATCAGGCCGTCCAGCAGCTCGCTCAGGTCGCGCGTGAGCGCGCTGACGCGGGCGGCCTTCTCGGCGTACTCGGGATCGTTGGCGAGCGCGTGGCCGTAGTCCTTGACGGTGACGCCGCAGCCCGACGCGTTCATCACGATCGCCTCGACCGCGCCGGCGTCGGTCAGGCCCGCGACCCAGGGCCACCAGGCGTCGATGTTGCGCCGCATGTCGTTCAATCCGCCATCGTGGTCGCCGCCGTGGCTGCGCACCGCACCGCAGCAGCCCGCACCGTCGGGGACGATGGTCTGCACGCCGGCGAGATCGAGCACGCGCGCGGTGGCGGCGTTGATGTTGGGCCGCATCGCTGGCTGCACGCAGCCCATCAGCATCAGCACCTTGCGCGCGTGCGTGCGCTGCGGCCACAGGCTGGCGTGCGCGGCGTCCGCGCCGTCGGCCCTGGGTTCGACCTTGGCCTTGAGCGACTTCGGCAGCAGCGGCCGCATCGCCTGGCCCAGCTTCAGCGCGGGCGCGAACAGCGGCGACGTCAGTCCCTCGCGCAGCAGCCAGCGCGTCGTGCGCTCGCCCAGCGGGCGTTCGACCTTGGCGTCGACGATGCGCCGTCCGATGTCGACCAGGTTGCCGTATTCGACGCCCGACGGGCATGTCGACTCGCAGTTGCGGCAGGTCAGGCAGCGGTCCAGATGCAGCTGCGTCGCGCGCGTCGGCTCCTTGCCCTCGAGCACCTGCTTCATCAGGTAGATGCGGCCGCGCGGGCCATCGAGCTCGTCGCCCAGCAGCTGGTAGGTCGGGCAGGTGGCGGTGCAGAAGCCGCAGTGCACGCACTTGCGCAGGATGGTTTCGGCCTCGATGCCGTCCGGCGTGCCGGCGAATTCGGGGGAGAGATTGGTTTGCATCGGCTAGAAGCGCATCGGGCGGCCAGGCACGAACACGCCGTGCGGATCGAACGATTCTCGCAGCCGCTTGTGGATCGCGAGCAATGAGGGCGCGAGCGGCGTCGCGTAGCCCGCGCCGTCGCCGACGCCGCCGACGACGCGGAACGCGCTGCCGCCGGCGCGCTCGGCGCGGTGCAGCACCAGCGTGTCCTCGGCGCCCGCGACGATCCAGCGCTGCGCGCCGCCCCACTCGACGAGCGTGTCGTCGAACGACGGCAGCACCGGCGTCGTGGGCGGCAGCGACAGCCGCCACAACGCGCTCTTGTCGCGCTCGGCGGCGTGGCGGGCCTCGATGAAGAACTCGTCGCGCTGGTCGCGCAGGCCTTCCCAGAACGCGTCGCCCAGCTCGTTGGGGATCACCTCGCCGCCCAGCCGGCTCACCGCGGCCGCGACGGCGGCATGGGCGCCGCGCAGCCGCACGGCCAAGGTGTCGCGCCACCAGACGCTGGCATTGAGCGGCAACGGCTGGCCCGCCCATGCATGCAGGTGGTCGAGCGCCTCGCCCTGTCGCATGTCGAAGCGCAAGGTCGCGGTGGCGACGGGCATCGGCAGCACCTTCAGCGACACCTCGCAGATCGCGCCCAGCGCGCCCCACGAGCCGGCCAGCAGGCGCGACACGTCGTAGCCGGCGACGTTCTTCATCACCTGGCCGCCGAAGTGCATCAGGTCGCCGCGGCCGTTGAGCAGCAGCACGCCCAGCACGTAGTCGCGCACGCCGCCCACCGCCGCGCGCCCCGGCCCCGCCAGGCCCGAGGCCACCATGCCGCCGACGGTGCCGCTGAGGGCACCCGTCTCGTCGGCGAAGCGCGGCGGGTCGAACGGCAGGCACTGGCCGCGTTCGGCCAGCACCTTCTCGATCTCGACCAGCGGCGTGCCGGCGCGCGCCGTGATCACGAGCTCGCTGGGCGCGTAGTCGACGATGCCGGCGTAGCTGCGCATGTCCAGCGTCGCCGCGTCGGACATCACGCCCGCCATGAAGGACTTGGTGTTGCCGCCGCGGATGCGCAATATGGCCTTGGCCGCGGTCGCCTGGCGGACGCGCTCGGCCAGGCCGATCAGGGTGTCGTTCATCGGCTTTTCAGAAGCGTTCCAGCTCGGGGAAGGCGAGTGCGCCGCGCTTGACGTGCATGCGGCCGTATTCGGCGCAGCGCGACAGCGTCGGGATGACCTTGCCCGGATTGAGCAGGCCCTGCGGGTCGAACGCGGCCTTCAGCGCCAGCATCTGCGCGCGCTCGGTCTCGGAGAACTGCACGCACATCGAATTGAGCTTCTCGGCGCCGACGCCATGCTCGCCGCTGATGGTGCCGCCCATGGCCACGCTCAGCTCGAGGATCTCGGCGCCGAAGGCCTCGGCGCGGTGCAGTTGCTCGGGGTCGTTGGCGTCGAACAGGATCAGCGGATGCAGGTTGCCGTCGCCGGCGTGGAAGACGTTGCAGCAGCGCAGGTCGAACTTGACCTCCATCTCGGCGATGGCCAGCAGCATGTCGGCCAGCCGCGCGCGCGGGATCGTCGAGTCCATGCACATGTAGTCGGGGCTCAGCCGGCCCGAGGCGGGAAACGCGTTCTTGCGGCCGCTCCAGAAGCGCAGGCGCTGCGCCTCGTTGTCGCTGACCTCCAGCTGCGTCGCGCCCGCGCCGACCAGCACTGACTTCATGCGCAGGATCTCTTCCTGCACCTCTTCGGGCGTGCCGTCGCTCTCGCACAGCAGGATCGCGGCAGCGTCGAGGTCGTAGCCGGCGTTGACGAAGGCCTCGACCGCGGCCGTCATCGGCTTGTCCATCATCTCGAGGCCGGCCGGGATCAGGCCGTTGGCGATGATGGCGGCGACGGCATCGCCCGCGGCGCGCACGTTGTCGAAGCTGGCCATGATGCAGCGCGCGACCTGCGGCTTGGGCGTGAGCTTGACGACGACCTCGGTGACGACCGCCAGCATGCCCTCGCTGCCGACGACCACCGACAACAGGTCCAGCCCCGGCACGTCCAGCGCCAGCGAGCCGAACGTGGCGGGGCTGCCGTCGGCGAGGAAGCCGCGCACCTGCAGCACGTTGTGCAGCGTCAGGCCGTACTTCAGGCAGTGCACGCCGCCCGAGTTCTCGGCGACGTTGCCGCCGATGGTGCAGGCGATCTGGCTCGACGGATCGGGCGCGTAGTAGAAGCCGTGCGGCGCCACGGCCTCGCTGATCGCGAGGTTGCGCACGCCCGACTGCACGGTGGCGGTACGGGCCCGGGTATCGATCTTGACGATCCGGTTGAACTTGGCGAGCGACAGCGTCAGCCCGTTGGCGTGCGGCATCGCGCCGCCGGACAGGCCGGTGCCCGCGCCGCGCGCGACGACCGGTACGCCCAGCCTGTGGCATGCGGCCAGCAGCGCCGACACCTGCTCCTCGGTCTCGGGCAGCGCGACGGCCAGCGGACGCTCGCGGTAGGCCGTGAGGCCGTCGCATTCGTACGGCGTCGTGTCCTCGTTGCGCCACAGCAGCGCGTGCGGCGGCAGCAGCGTGCGCAGCGTGTCCACCAGCGTCGCCTGGGCCACCGCGGGGCGTGCGGGCGCCGGCGCGTCGCGCGTGGGCGTGGTGTCGAGCTCGTCCAGGCGCGACGGCGCGATCGCGCTCTGGCCATCGAAGCCGGGCGGCATCGTGTTGGCCCAGCCGGGGTGGGCCAGCGTCGAGGGCGGGCTGTCGTCGCCCAGGACCGGATCAACTCGCACGGGGCTTCGCGACACGGCTGGTGGCCTTTCGAGCGGCGGTCTTGCGGGCCGGCGACTTCTTGGCGGCCGCGGCCTTTCCGGCCTTCTTCGCGGCGGCCTTGGCGCCGGTCGCGCTGGCCGCCTGCGTCGCGGCCAACATCGCCTTGGCGGCGACGCCCGCGGGCACCGCGACGGCCTTCTTGATCGTCTCGCCGGCCGCGTCCATGCCCTGCTTCATCATCGCGCCGGCCAGGCTCTTGGCGGCGTCGGTGGCGCTGTCCTTCATCGCGGTGGCGGCCAGTTGCGTGAACTGCTTGGTCAGCGCGCCCCACCACTGCATCGGATCGACGACGCCGGCCGCGGCGACCGCGGGCGGCTCCGCGGCGGGGGCCTTGGGCTTGGCTTTCGGAGCCGGCGCCGGCTCAGGTTCGGGCGCCGCCGCGGGCTCGGGCGCGGCGGCGGCCGCCGCCGGCTTGGCCATCCCGGCGATGTTGCCCATCGCGTTCCTGGCCGCCTGCATCAGCGCGTCGGCGCCGAAGCTGTTGGCCACCGAGCCGGCGGCCGCGGACGCGGCGGACCCGGCCGACGCGATCGGCGCCACCTTCATCGCGTCGCGCAAGTCGGTCATCTGCACGTTCATCGTCTTCAGCGTCGAGAGGGTCATCCTTTGAACCTCCAGCGCCTGGATCGTCGTGCTCAGCATCTTCGCGTTCTGCTCGAGCCAGAACTGCACCGTCTTCAGCTCGTCGATGCGCTTCTGCAGCTCCTCGGGATTGAGCGTCGGCGCCACCCACTGGCCCATGCTCGGCAACGCCGAGCCGGCGTTCTTCACCAGGCCCTGCAGGAAGTCGAATCCGGGCACGAGCTTCGCGAAATTCGGGATGTCGGACATGGAAACCTCATAGGTGGCGTCAGGTCGATGATCCTACGCTTTGAATCGCGCGTCTTCGGTAGTGTCCAGAGGCTCAGCGCGCGCCGGCGAACGGCACGCGCTCGACCTGGAAGCCGCGCGCCTTCAACAGCGCCGGCAAGCCGAGGCGCCCCGTCATGTGCAAGGAACCGACGGCGACGAACAGCGACTTGCCCTCGGCGTGCCACTTGACGATCTTGTCAGCCATCAGCGGGTTGCGTTCGTCGATCAGCTTGACGAAGTCGGCGCGCTGCTGCGCCGTCTCGAGGCACTCGCACCACTGGCCGTAGGCCTCCATGTCGGCCAGGTCGCCGCGTTGCCAGTCGCCGGCCAGCCGCTGCAGCATCTGCGGGCTGTGGCCGTCCTCGAGCTCGTCCAGCACCTCGCCGACGGTGCGCGCGGTCTCGGCGGGATCGTCGCTGACCAGCAGGCTGGCCTGCGACTCGGGCGTCTCGAGCGAGCGGATCGGCTTCTTGGTGGCCTGCGCGACGCCCGCGATCACCATGTCGATGCCGTACTCCGGATAGAGGCCGAACTGGCGCGCCGTGGAGAGGTCGACCGTGACGGCCTGCATCTCGGGGCGCAGGTTGGCCAGGTGATCCGGCGCGACGCAGTTGACGGCCATCTGGGCCGCGAGCCGACGCTGCAGCGCCTCGGGCAACGCGGGCGCGCCGGGGTCGCGCTCGATCGCCTTGCGCAGGCGATCGAGCACGCCGGCGTCGGTCAGATCGAGCTCCAGCGCCACCACGTCGCTGGCCAGCAGCGCGTGCATCACGTCGGGCCCGGGATAGGCCCAGGACAGCTTGGCCACGTGGATCGTGCCGTACAGATAGACCGTGCGGCCGGCCTTGGTGGCCTTCCACAGCAGGCCGCTGTCGACGGCGGCGCGCATGCCGGCCGCGGCCTCTTCGGCCGTCGGCTGCGCCGCCTCGGGCGGGCAGCGCACGTCGGCGGCGATGGCCGGGGCGTCGGCGGCGTCGCCCGGCTCCGACACGGCCGCCGCGCGCGTCGGCGCGCCGGCGACGAGCCACAGCGCCGCCAGGACGGCCGCCAGGCCGCGCAAGCTCATTCGCACTCCAGCACCTGCTGCTCGATCGCGCCGAACACCGACTGGTTGTCGCGCTTCATCTCGATGCGGATCACGTCGCCGTACTGCATGAAGCCGGTCTTGGCCTCGCCATGCTCGATCGTCTCGATCGCGCGCTGTTCGGCGATGCAGCTCCAGCCCTTGCTCCAGTCCTTGTTGCTGACGGTGCCGCTGCCGACGATGGAGCCGGCGCGCACGTTGCGCGTCTTCGCCAGATGCGCGATCAGCTGGCCGAAGTGGAAGGTCATCTCGGGGCCGGCGTCGCAGGCGCCGACCTTGCGGCCGTTCCACGTGCACTGCAGCGGCAGGTGCACGCGGCCGCCCTGCCAGGTGTCGCCGAGTTCGTCGGGCGTCACGGCCACCGGGCTGAACGCGGTGGCGGGCTTGCTTTGCAGGAAGCCGAAGCCCTTGCCCAGTTCGGCCGGGATCAGGTGGCGCAGGCTCCAGTCGTTGGCCAGCATCACGAGGCGCACGCCTTCGAGCGCCTGCTCGGGGCTCGCGCCCAGCGCGACGTCGCCGGTGACGACGGCCACCTCGCCTTCGAAGTCGATGCCCCAGTCGGTGCTCGCGAACGTCGCCGCGTCGCAAGGGCCGAGGAAGTCGTCGCTGCCGCCCTGGTACATCAGCGGGTCGCCGAAGAAGCTCTCGGGCATCTCGGCGCCGCGCGCCTTGCGCACCAGCTCCACGTGGTTCAGGTAGGCGGAGCCGTCGGCCCACTGGAACGCGCGCGGCAGCGGCGCCATGCACTGCTCGGGCACGAACGGGAACGCATGGCGCGTCTTGCCGTGGTTCAGCGCCACCGACAGATCCTGCAGCAGCGGCGCGATGAAGTTCCAGTCGTCGAGCGCCTGCTGCAGGCGCGTGGCGATGCCGGTCGCGAAATGGGCCTGCGTGAGATCGCGCGAGACGACGACCAGCTGGCCGTCACGCGACCCGTCCTTGTAGGTGGCAAGTTTCATGGAAATGCCCGGTTCCGCGCCGGGTGTCTGGAAGCAGCGATGGCAGTATTGTCCGATGCGAATGCGACGTCTCTGCGGATTGACTCTGGTCGTGCTGGCGGCGCATGCCATCGGCTGGCAGTTGGCCGTCGGCGGCCTGCCGGCACTGGGAGCCGCGCCGGCAGGCGTGCACCGCGTCGTCCTGGTCAGTGTGCCGCAGCGCGCGCAAGTTCCCGCGACGACGTCCGACGCCGCGGCCGAACCGGTGCGCGCGGCGCCGCCCGCGCGCGTCACGCCCGCGCCGCGCCTGCCCGCGGGCGACGGCGGGTCGCTGCGACGCGCGCCGCGCGATGCGAGCGCATGGCCCGTCTACGCGACGCAGGCGCCGCCGTCGACCACGCTGCGCTACGCACTCGTGCAGACCGGCGCGGCCGCGTCGGCCGCGGGCGCGGCCGACCTCGAATGGCGCCGCGACGCCGGCACGTTCTCGCTGCGCCTGGCCACCGACGTCGGCGGCAGGCCGCCGCGCGAATGGCAAAGCACGGGCGCGCTCGACGCGGCCGGCGTCGCGCCGCTGCGTCTGGTCGAACGCGAGAAAGGCCGCGACAGGCGCAGCGTCACCTTCGACCGCGACGCCGGCGTCGTGCACTTTTCCAGTTCGCCGGGCGCGCCGGCGGTCGCGCCCGGCGTGCAGGATCGCTGGAGCTGGATCGCGCAGCTGGCGGCGATCGCCGAGGCCGGCGCGCGGCGCGGCGAACGGCCGGTGCGCTGGGATCTGCAGGTGGCCGGCCTGCGCGGCGAACTCGAGCGCTGGACCTTCCGCGTGCTGCCGCCGGGCGACCCGCCGCCCGAGCTGCGGCAAGGTAACGAACTGTCAGCGGCGGGCGATCGGGCCCCTGCCTTGCTTCATGTCCTGCGTGCCTCCACCCAACCCTACGACTTGCGCATCGAGGCCTGGTTGTCGCCCTCGCTGCATCACCTGCCCGCCGGCGTGCGCATGAGCACGCCGCCGGGACCCTGGTCGCTCTCGCTGTGGCAGCGCGACTCTTGATATTCCCGCGCCCGCCATCAACTTCGAACCAATTCAGAAGGATGCCGTCATGACGACCATGGTCTACAACTCCGACAACTTCGTGGTGGTCGAACTCGACGTGCCGGTCGCGCCGCGCGAGGGCGACACGCTCGAAGCCAGCGACACGCCGCTCTCGCGCGGCGGCTACGAGATCGTCGACAAGTTCGCCCGCAAGGAGATCTACATCGAAGGCTTGCTGGCGCAGCAATTCCGCGAAGGCGTGGAGGAGCTGGCGCGCAACGAGCCGACGCAGGACCAGGTCGAGGAATTCATCGGCCGCTACACCGGACTGCCGCAGCAGCCGCTGATCCTGCACTGAAGCGGCTTCCTACACCCGGCGCGCGACGAAGCGTGCGATGGCCGGCCCCAAGAAGGCCACGACGATGAAGCGGGCCGACTACATCGCCATCACGAAAGGCACGTCCACCGGGCTCGAGCTGGCGATGATCGCCACGGTGTCGGCGCCGCCGGGGCTGGTGGCCAGGTACGCCGTCAACGGGTCGACGTGCGCGAAGTGCGCGAGCGCCCACGCCAGGCCGCCGCACAACGCGATCAGCGTGCAGATGCCGGCCAGCACCCGTGGCAGCAAGCGCGCGGAGTGGCGCAGGATCGCCGGCGTGAAGCGCAGCCCGATGCTCCAGCCCACCAGCGCGTAGCACGCGGCCAGCAGCCACCACGGCAGCTCGATGGCCAGCAGGCCGGTGTCGTTCAGCACGACGCCCGCGAACATCGGCACCAGCAGCGCGCCGGCCGGAATCCGCAGTCGCGTCGCGAGCCACGCACCCGCGCCCGCCAGCGCCAGCGTCTCACCGAATGCCGCCGCATGCAGCGGCCCGTGCAGCGGGATCAGCGACGCGCTCGCCGCGTGCACCGGCACCCAGAGGCGCGTGACGGTCGTCGCCGCGACGCCCACCAGCAGGACGCGCAGGTACTGCATCAGCGCGACGAGGCGCACGTCGGCGCCGAAGGCCTCGCCCATCAACACCATCGCCGTCGCCGCGCCGGGAAACGAGCCCCACACCGCGGTCGTTCCCGGCAGCACGCGCCAGCGCGCCATCGCCCATCCGAGCAGCGCGCTGAGGATCACCACCGAGCACACCGCCACGGCGAACAGCGGCCACGCCTTGACCATCTCGCCGAGCAGCGTCGCCGGGATGGTGCGCGCGATCATGCAGCCGACGATGGCCTGCGCGAACACGAAGGCGGTCGCGGGCACGCGCACGGGCGTCTCGCGCGCCGCGAAGACGATCGCCGCGAAGACCGGCCCCAGCAGCAGCGCCGCCGAGACGTGCAGGCGCTGCAGCAGCCACGCGGCGGCGATCGAGGCGACGACGAGCGCCGCCCAGTGCGTCGCCAGCCGGGCACGGCTGGTCGGGACGGCGTTCGCGGAAAGGGTGTCGGAGGCGGGCAAGACGCTGGCCGGGCATGGCGCCGGATCGATGATTGTCGCTACATTCATGAGGATACCCTCATTTAATGAGCGCGTGAATCGCGTGGGAGTTCCCGCAACGCGGTCGCAACCGTGCATTTCTTCGGTCCCGGCGCTCAGGTTTGGTCCGGGCTCTCCGAAACAGATGGCAGTGTCTTCCCGCCGGGAGCGCAGGAGTCTCGACGCGCACGGCGCGCGACTTCCGCCCGTCCCGGCCTCTTGCCGGAATTGCCCGTGTCCGCTTCCCTGGCCTGGCCGATCTGCGCCCTGATGGCGTTGCTCGGCGTGATGACCGTCGCGCTGCTCGGCTGCTCGCTGCGGCGCATGCGCTCGCGTGACCGGCTGACGGTGCTGGTCTGGTGGTTCGCGAGCGTGTGCAGCGTGGGCGCCGGCCTGTGGGGCAGTTGGGCGCTCGGCCTGTCGGCGCTGACGACGCCGGTGTCGTCGCAGGCGCTGGCGTTCCAGCCGATGGCGCTTGCCGCGCTGGCCGTGGCCGCGGCAACGGTCGTCGCCGCGCTGCACCTCGTCGCGCGACTGGACTGGCCGGAAGTGCTGCGCTGCGCCGTCCACACCACGCTGTTCACCGCGGGCTGGGTGGCGATGTTCGAGATCGCGCGCCGCGGCTTCAGCTGGGGCCCGGCGACGCCGGGCATCGTCTTCGGCCTGCCGACGCTGGCGCTGTCCGCCGCGCTGGTGGCCGTCGGCTGCGCCACCGCGCTGTGGCTCGTCTTCGGCGAACGCTGGCGCCATGCCGGCCACGTGATCAAACGCCTGTGGCTGTGCGCGGCCACGCTCGGCGGCTGCCATGCGGCGGCGCTGGTCCTGTCGCTGCGCGCGCTGCAGTTGCCGCCGGCGCCCGAGACGCTCGCCGGCCACGCCGCACTCGGCGCGAACGCGCTGGAACTGGTGAGCGGGCTCGCCGCGGTGCTGGTGGCCGTCGGCCTGTTCGCCTCGTGGCTTGACACCCACGCCCACATGCGCAACCGCGAGCTGGCCAGCTCGCTCAACGACGCCAACAAGCGTCTGCGCGACCAGGCGCATTCCGACCCGCTGACGCGCATGCCCAACCGGCTGCTGTTCGAGGAACGCATGAACGCCGCGCTGGCCGCGATCGGCCCCGATCCGGAGCCCGCCGCGTTGGCGGTGCTGTTCATCGATCTCGACGGCTTCAAGCCCGTCAACGACTCGTTCGGCCACGTCGCCGGCGACGCCGTGCTGCGCGAGATCGGCCGCCGGCTGCAGGCGATCGCGCGGCCCGAGGACACCGTCGCCCGCGTCGGCGGCGACGAGTTCCTGCTGATGACGGTGCGCCCGGGCCACGAGGCCGTCGCCGCCGCCATCGCGCAGCGCGTGCTGGCGGCGCTCAACGAGCCGCTGACGCTGCCCAACGACGTCGTCGTCAACCTGTCGGCGTCGATCGGCATCGTGCTGTACCCCGAGCATGGCCACCACGCCAAGATGATCGCCAACGCCGACGCCGCGATGTACGCGGCCAAGCGCGCCGGCGGCTCGACGTACGCGTTCTTCGAGCCGCGCATGGAACTCGACGCGCGCGAGCAGCTGGCGCTGCAGCATGACCTGCGCAGCGCGATCGAACGCAACGAGCTGCAGCTGTACTACCAGCCCAAGATCCACGCGAAATCGGGCCAGATCACCGGTGTCGAGGCGCTACTGCGCTGGCAGCACGCCGTGCGCGGCTTCGTGCCGCCCAACCTGTTCATCCCGATCGCCGAGCGCTTCGGGCTGATCGGCACCATCGGCAACTGGGTGATCGACGAGGCCTGCCGCCAGATGAGCGAGTGGAGGAAGCAGGGCCTGCGCATGCGCGTGGCGGTCAACCTGTCCGTGCACCAGCTGCGCCAGGAAGACCTGGTGCAGCGCGTGCGCATCGCCGTCGACCACTTCCGCGTCGACCCTGCGCTGCTCACGTTCGAGATCACCGAATCGGTGGCGATGGAAGACACGCAGGAGACGATGCGCGCGTTCTCGCAGCTCGCCGCCGTCGGCGTGAGCCTGGCCATCGACGACTTCGGCACCGGCTACTCGAGCCTGTCCTACCTGCGCAAGCTGCCGGCGCGCCAGCTCAAGATCGACCAGAGCTTCGTGCAGGATCTCGGGGCCAGCCAGGACGCGCTGGCCGTCGTCGACGCCGTCATCAAGCTCGCGCACGCGCTCGGGCTGAACGTGGTCGCCGAGGGCGTCGAGACCGCGCGCCAGCGCGACATCCTGCTGACGCTGCAGTGCGACGAGCTGCAGGGCTACCTGTTCGCGCGCCCGATGGCGGCGCGGCTGCTGACGCTGTGGGCGATGGGCGAGGCGCGCAACGTCTCGCACACCGTGCCCGACGCACAGTCCGGCCGCGACGATTTCCGCGACTCGCTCTATTCCCCCGACGGCCCCGACACGGTTATCGACCTGCTGCAATAATTCGGGCATGTCCAAGCCCTTCCTCGCGTACACCCGCGGCGCCCGCCTGCCCGAGCTGCTGAAGCAGCGCATCGTCATCATCGACGGCGCGATGGGCACGATGATCCAGCGCTACAAGCTGCAGGAGGCCGACTACCGCGGCGAGCGCTTCAAGGATCATCCGAAGGACATCAAGGGCAACAACGAGATGCTGCAGCTCGTCAAGCCGGAAGTGCTGCGCGAGATCCACGCGCAATACCTCGCGGCCGGCGCCGACATCATCGAGACCAACACGTTCGGCGCCACCTCGGTCGCGCAGGACGACTACGGCCTGGGCCACCTGGCGCGCGAGATGAACGTCGCCGCCGCGCGCCTCGCCCGCGAGTGCGCCGACCAGGTCGACACGCCCGACAAGCCGCGCTTCGTCGCCGGCGCGCTGGGACCCACGCCGCGCACCGCCAGCATCAGCCCGGACGTCAACGACCCGGGCGCGCGCAACACGAACTTCGACGAGCTGAAGGCGGCCTATCGTGAACAGGCGGAAGGACTCGTCGAGGGCGGCGCCGACCTGTTCCTGGTCGAGACGATCTTCGACACGCTCAACGCCAAGGCCGCGATCTTCGCGCTCGACGAGCTGATGGACGAGACCGGCATCCGGCTGCCGGTGATCATTTCCGGCACCGTCACCGATGCGTCGGGCCGCATCCTGTCGGGCCAGACAGTCACCGCGTTCTGGCACTCGGTGCGCCACGCGCGCCCGATCGCCGTCGGCCTGAACTGCGCGCTCGGCGCGGCGCTGATGCGCCCGTACATCGAGGAGCTGGCCAAGGTCGCGAGCGACACCTACGTCAGCTGCTACCCGAACGCCGGCCTGCCCAACCCGATGAGCGACACGGGCTTCGACGAGACGCCCGAGGTCACCGGCGCGCTGATCGAGGAGTTCGCGAAGTCCGGCTTCCTCAACATCGCCGGCGGCTGCTGCGGCACGACGCCCGACCACATCGCGGCCATCGCGCGGCGTGTCGGCGCGTACCGCCCGCGCGGGGTGCGTGACCCGCTGTTCTCGCCACTGCTGGCCGCGGCCTGAGCGCCCTGCGCCCCACTGAAAACGCGGCCTTCGAGCCGCGTTTCGCATTGCCGGCGCGCTGCTCAGGCCATCTTCTCGAGCGCGTCCAGGTTCGGCCGCACCTTCACCTGCGACGCCGGCACCGCGCCGGTGACGGCGAAATCGGGCAGCTTGGTGTTGCGCAGCGCCGGCACCGCCAGCGGCATGC